>Ga0116231_10002799_pt1 | contig 36334 bp, 22 predicted proteins | sample S1TSphgellanicum_2_FD_89695 | JGI IMG/M metagenome (GOLD analysis project Ga0116231, IMG submission 89695) | Host-associated microbial communities from peat moss isolated from Minnesota, USA - S1T2_Fd - Sphagnum magellanicum MG | ecosystem: Host-associated > Plants > Peat moss > Unclassified...
AACATAATTTTGGTGATCACTCATTAATGTAGTCTACTTTCTAAGCTACTTTCCTTGTCAAATTCATTTTGAATAATGTGTTATAATACATTGTTCTATCATCCTTCATTATTTTATTTGGTCTTGGCATTTATGAACCATTTGTTTTTTGTTGTTTTGGTCAGAGAAAAAGAGAATGCACAATCAAAAGATCTCATAATATGCAACTATTAATGATTATATGGAATTGATGAATGCATCAATGACATTTGTGGATAAACATTGTAATTTTTCTTCTGTAATGAAATTACATATTTGTGGGTATTAATAAAATATTAGGTGCCTTGGGAAGATTTGAATTTCTTTCAAATATTGCAAACTCCATTATTATTTTTCATGGAGGCCTTTGAAGGGGATTTTTAAAAAAAGGGATATAAAAGTAATCAAATTTACACAAGAAAAGTACATTTTTTGAAATAAAAAGACAAAATTTGTTTTTAAAATTCACTAAACGGTTGACATTTTCTTAGTCAAATTTCAAGAACATGTCCCTTTATATGAAAAAAAATTATATTAATGAATGGGTAGACATTCAACTTATCTTTTTATTTCATTTGGAAAATGGCTTTTGATGTGCACATTGGGTGCATGAAAGCATGAAATAAGGAGCCACGAAGTGTGTGGATAGTCTTTAAAAACTATTTTTTGAATTTACTATGAGTTTACATAATATATAAGAATTTTTTTTTAATTCTTTAAATAAGGTCTGAAACTTTCACAGTTGCAACTACAAAATTTTCATGAAAATTTACCATGTTTCAAGAGTCCTTTTATATGTTTAAAGCATTCAAGAAAAACATGTGGAAAAGTGGGTTTTTTTGCTTCAAAAGTGCTTTCTCCTTATCAAATGTTCACCAAATCACTTCAATTTGCTTTTAAAAAAAAACAATTCTTTGACAAAATGATTATATATGTTTCAAAAATTAGACAAAAGACAAAAAGGTGTTATGGTTTTTGTTGTGGTACCCCAACTATGAATGCACCCAAATGTGAATTCCCAAGAATTAAATGAAAATTAATTCTAAAATGAAAAATTGCCATTGGCCTCGAAAACTTTATGTCTCCAAAACTTTTACATGCTTGCACATGCATAAGTTTTTTCTATACAAACCCAAATGGTATAGAATTCAAGCCAAATTGACATCATATGTGCTTGTAGTGAATTTGCAAATAAATCCCCCGATAATAAAAAAAAATCACGTCACATTTCACATCATGTGATGTTACTCACGATGCATTTCACATTGTGATTTTTTTTCCAAAAAAAAGTTTTGAATTTTTTTTTCATGTCACGTATGTCACTTCACATCACAATGTGAAATGACTTAATGAGATGTTTAGTCATAGGCACCAACTTGTATGATTTTTTTTGACATTTTTAAAAATTCTATTTCTAGACCACTATTCAATTACCAGTAGGGTGAACATAACTTATAGGTTTGAAATAAATAAATAAATAAATAAATAAATAGGAAGGTTTGAATTGGACCCCCTTGACCTCCTTAACCCAAGCCTAGTCCATAGAACCTGAACTTCCAAAATGAACCAAACCTTTAAGTTTAGGAAAGGTTGAAAAACTTTCAATGCACAACACTGATGGCAATGGAATTCAATTCCTCCCATCATCATTTCCTTTTAGTGAACCCTATCGTTTGTTCCTTTTGTTATATCTTCAATTATTATTATTATTTTTGAACGAAGGCAACCACAACCACAACAATGACAATAATGAGGAAATGAATCCTCCCCACCTTCCCTCCTATTGATGTTGACCTCCAAAAATTGGCTAGTTAAAGTTCTTAGTTTTAGTGATGATGGTGATTGTGGTGTCGTTTTTATTGTCGATGTTGATGTTGGTTGAAGATGACCTTAAGTGCGAAGAGAGAGAGGGAAAAAAGGAGAACAAAAAGCAAAAAAAAAGGAAGGGGCCCCTTTTGATAAAAGTAAGGGCCTTTTTTTCAATGGTTTTTTATTTTTCTCCTTTTTTCCACATAATAAACTCTAGGGTCCATATCATGCTTGGGTTCAATTCCTAAAGGAGTTTTATGTAAAAATTAAACCCAAAAATCACAAAACCATTGGGGGAACCTCTTCAGACCAAGAACATTTCCTTTTGTTGCATCTCCTACCCAATTGCAATGTGAACAAACGAAAACAACCAACAAAAAAAAAACTCACATTACATAACATTGAAAACAAAACTTGCTCCACAACATTTGTTACAACAAATCCCATGCAAACAATTGAACTTCTAAAGTTGCACAAAACTCAAGAAGTCACTTTTGATGATTCAAAACACTGTTCACTTGAAACAACACAAGAATCCAAGCCCAACGATACGGAGTGTTTGATAATCAACAATAAAATTGTGCCCAATATGATTTCATAGATGCTATTCATGCTTTAAAACACACGATGGAAAATCAAAACACCATGTTCCAAACAAAAATTGGCATAACACAAAAAAACTACAATGCATAAAAACATTATGTGTTTTGGAATTTCAAATCACCAAAAGTGGTTTGAGATCACACATCTTGGAATTACATCCCACACACTAAATATTTAAAATCAAGTTCACATTAGAACCGGTTCCATACTAACTTACTGTATAATAATGAGGATATAAACACATAATTAACATAAAACTCTTGACATGTATAGTGTCTAGTGTTTCAATTTGACGATACTCGTGATGCACATGTCTAGACAATGAAATTGGGAATTTAGCTAGAACATAATTGTGAGTCTTTTGCAAGCATATCTATTAAGTTTACAATATCATATTACATAATTATGCTTATGAAACTCATCAAATGACTCTTCTAATGAAGTAATGGACATGTTGAAAAATGACTCCAATCCATGATGGGTTTCGTTTCAACAGGTTTAGTATGATATAATGTTTGTCAATAAACAAGTTAGGAGTCATGACAAATTGGGTTCTATATGTGTTTGTAACCAATTTGAACTAAAACTTTCAACTTGAAGGAATTATAAAAACATAGGACATAATCAATCCGAGTGGAAGCAACTAGGCAAAACAAACCCATGATGAGGCAAAGTAACCCCTTTGAAGCAACTACCTTTTGCAATGCATATGTCCATGCCTTTAGGTATGGATTCGTTAACTATACCCATATATGATGAATGAAGGTTTAAACATAAACTTGCAACACTAGTGCAAAAATTATATTAATATATATGGTTGAAATTTAAGGGTGAAAAAATCTTTGCATATGTAACCCTTTGACAAACTTGATTGCCAACCACTAGTCATCTTGTTTGCAATGATGTGATAAATGACATGTACATGGGGTGTTTGCCACATGTCATTTTCCAATGTGGCTAAACCTTACTACACCTTATTTTTGGCCATGTGAATGTTAGCACTTGAGTGCAAGCACTTGGGTTGGGCCTAATGCCTTGAACAATAATCCCCTTTGAAACTTATTAGTCAATATGGTGTTCAAACAAACTTTTACATTAGAAATTACATATATATTGATTACAAGATGAAAAAGTTGGAAGTTCATTTGAACATGTTTTAATGTGACATTAGCTTGAAAATAACAAAATCTAATGTTTCATTTAGTTACAATGTATTTTGTGCATCACAACATTTGTTTGAATTTCAATGAATTTACTTAAACCTTTTCTAAAGATGCGATTCTTACATAGAGTTGTAAGAAAATTCAAAAACATGCCCATATTAATAATTGAAGCAAATAATATTTTAAAAATCAATATATCAAAACTTACTTGATGACTAATTTTTCATTTCTGTTGCAAGGTAATTTGATTATGCATTTTACCATGTTCTCCCCTTGCCATCAACTCATTGCTAGTTGCCACGGGCTTTGAGTGGAACTTTTGGAATTTTTTTCAAATCAACTTTGTACCAACATTTTTTGAGCAAATTTTTGGCATTTTTATCCTAAAAAATCATTTTTTGACATATACAAAGGATTCTTCATTTTAAAATGATTGAAATCTGCAATAGCATTTTTAAAAAAAGAGAAAAATCACCAAGTTTCTATAGCAAGTTCTAGTAATGTAACCACAATAATGAAGATTTTTGAATATTTGTACTTTCATTTCTCATTCATAGCCAACTTTGGCTAAATCTTAATGTGGACGATTGCACCATTTTGGGCTACATCATAGAATAAAAATGAAAAAAACATTTCTCCATACTGTTTAAGACTTGTTTGATAACAAGGTTTGAAATGAGAACAAATGGCATTCTATTTGGAACTACACTGGCCATGTGGATTGAAATTCGTACCAACACAAGCATTTTGCTGTGTGGTCAACACATAATTCCACATCAACAGACATGTCCCTTCAATTTCACCAGAAAACCGCAGAGCTCCAAAAGTTCGTTCCATGGTTACTTATATTTTGACATTTATTTGACACACATTTGTTTCTAATTCACCATTGCTTTGCCACTATGGCCCACAAACTTTGCCCTGCTAAACAAGCAAGCGGAGTGAATGGTTTGCTTAAGAACAATCCCACAAACTTTAAGATGAATGATGTGCTTTTACCACATGCACATCTTTGTGAACACAAAAGTTTGTGAAATTGTGCACAACCTTTGCTGTACACCATATTTCAGAGACCTGACTTTTATCAACAATTGACGATGAAAGGTCTCTATAATTGACAACCACATCTTCCATGTGCGGAGGCACTTTCAAATACAAAGAACAAGACCTTGCATTACTTTACAAAACCTTGCCCTACTTTACAGTAGTGCAAAACCAAGGACTCTGCATCTGCAGATGAGAATCTAGTGGCGATTTGCATCAAAAAAGATACTACACCACCTACTAATGTGCGTGGGTGTGGCATCCTTTAATCATAACATGGTGCCTACTGCTCCCAGACATAGGATTTGAGTCACAGGTTTTGGCCATCACCCGCTTCTAAGTTCCATCTGAGTTGAATAAAACTTCAAGATGGTGGTACTCTTATTATGATCTACCCATGAAATTTGTCCCAGGTTGTATTAATAGGATTAACCCTCTGGCTGCATTTCTGGCATGTAGTTTTCTGACATACAGCCTTGGCATTTCATACATGGTGATAACCCAACTAGACACCCAAGTAAGGTAAATATGGGTGCGAAGCTCAACGTCTCACTGAACCTTAGGTCTTTGGATTTTGAAAAATTCAATATGCTCGAAAAGCTCAACAGAACTGAATCTGGGTAGAGCAAAACCTGAGGGACCAGAACTCTAGAAATGGAATGCGTGTTGTAATCTTAATCAATAACACACAGTCCTTTTGGCAGGAGTTATTGCAAACATATAAACATGTCTAAGAGTTTACTCTACATCAATTGTTCATCATCATCATCTTGTTTGCAAAGAATTATTGTCAGAAAAAGATATAGTCAAGTTGGGGCACCACTTTGCTGTTTGAACACTGACTCATCTTCAGAACGTGCAACTGACATGCCCACTCTTTGCTCTGAGACTTTCTCTGACGTGTTCCCTTGTGGACCTGGTTGATACTTGTCTACAAGCTTGGCAGGGAAGATAGTGTGCAGATACCTCAAAATCAGCTCAAAGCTTGTGAAAGTGATGACAGCTGCAGGGGTGGTTCTCATCAAATTTGTGGCACATCCTCGATAAAATCCCGCAATCCCTTCTTCCAATGATATCTTTTTAATGCAATCTAACATGCCTGTATAGCGAAGCTGCACCAGCTTAGAGTGTCCTTGTTCTTGCAGCCTTGATCGCACCACCTGTGGGCAGCAATACTCAGGATCTCAGAAAAGATCTAACCTTTATTGGACCAGATGCCAACAGAATGTCTAGCATTACCACACAAAATGAACTGACTACTACTACTCTCAGCAAAGCAGCTATTGATGGTAGCCATATATGAGATAACAAAGGTGGTAAACTTCACAATACCTCATGAGGATAGGTGAGAGTGGATGCAAGGATCTTTGACACCGAAGATGCAATTGCTACATTCTGTGGACTCAATTTCTCCACAGTAGTTCCCTCTGAACAGAAAAGCACAAACTAAGTTTGAACCATAAACTTCATACGAAGACATATTCATCCCATATCTTCTGTTGTAGAGATACAGGCACAACAAAGACATGCAGGGATCAAGAAGCTCTGATTGAGGTTTTCAACAAGCAAATAGGTTATATGGCCATGCAGCCAACTCAATTCCACAATGAAAGCACGAATGAAACCAGTCAACACTACCTTAACAATAGTTTTAGATATCCATGTGAATCTAAATCTTCTTCAAAACAGATCTGACCTCCCAATCCCACTGGTAACATACAACTGTTTGCAGCCTTCACATAGGACAATATTTGCCACTGCAAGCACACCCAGGTTGCATTCACCACAAAGGATGCATCAATTACCTTTCTCTGCTAAATAATCCTTCAGGTACTCGTAAACTGGAAACTGAATTGCCACATGGCTAATTCCTGCTAAAGCTGGCACCAGTCCACTGATCACAATCACACCATAGATTGTCATTCATACATGGGAATCATGGAAACTTGAAAAAAAAATCTGTGCTTCTAAAACAGGAAACTGTACTGTCAATGGCTAGTTCCTAAAAAGGCCAGCACTAACCCACTAATCAATGGTGTCTTTTGTCAATGATAGGTGGCAGTCAGAGGGTGTTGAGGGCTCCATCTATTGTAGATATTGTACAACGTAATAACAAAAGAAGAATGATACTACTGCACCATACTTAGGTGTATGACCTCCTCTCAGAGATTTATAACAGGGGAAAGTTCTAGGCCAAGATGTGGTCACCAATAGGTGGCAATCCTGAGATCTCGGGAAGGTCACACGACCCCTTACTACAAGAGCAGTGCATAATTACCATCCTCCTTCTCTGATGGTTGAGAAGCTACTGTACTTGAAATCCCATGCACCTGTCCAAACTACTGTCCTTCTGATACTGCATGGACAAGCATCATTCTACTTCACTTTGTGTTCCTTTGACAGGGTTGAGAGACTGACCTGTACAGCCCTCGAACACCCTCCTCATGAAAAATTCGATGAAGAGCAGAGAATGTGCTCTTGTATGGCACCAAGTCTGGTCTCAATCGCTGTGTCTATATCATAATCCAATAAGCTCTGTTCAGTTGGTATGACGAGAACTTACATATTTGGTTCAGGTCAACATCCCCAACATCAAAAGCTTTGATGAGGAATTCAATCCTGACTTCCTATAACCCAGACACCTGCTCATTTCCACTGACATGAGAGGAAAGACTATGCCACAAAATGTATCTCCTTGAGCTTGTGGATACTGATAACTAACTACACATGTAAGCATCTTGTCCTTTTTCCCAGATTAAAAAGAGAGCTTGAGGAAGTGCAGTGAAGAAAAGAGGAAAAACAGAATGGAAGAGTTGCGGGCTTTTGTTTGAGGGTAGGTGATTGGGATCTGTTGCTAAATTAACAAGATGAGACTTACCTGAAGTCGAGTTTTGACAACCCACAATGGGTTAGTGGTGAGAATGGTTGCTGCCCCGGCCCCTGCAGCTGCCAACACATTGGCACCTAAAGCCATCCTGTGATGAACATAATGCCCTCCATGTGCTACTGCACCTGGGAACAGAAAATTCAATACCCTTTCAAATTATTAGTCAGCACCTGCATGTTAAAATACAAATTATGCAAATCTGTCACATGGAGTGTAATCTGTATGGGAATTCCTATGCATATCTAAACAAACTAAAGGCTGAGCATAACACAGAAGCACCAACAACACTTAGCATTGGTGATAGTATAAAATTACAAGTAATGACCATGAACCATGTGGCCTACACAATTACCCTGCAGGCCCACAAGGAGATACAGAAAGAGACAAGTCAAGTTTAAGACAAGAGATCTCACGATCATCATGAGGTTGCCCTGACTGCAGTAGTCGCTTGAGCTGCTCATACACTGTGAAGTAGACCTGCACATAGAGCAGATGTACACACAGTCAGCATTTCATCACTATCATATTTTCTGCTTACTTTAAACTACACTCCAAAGACACAAACTATTATTAAAACTCCAGAGCAGTAGACAACAGTTGTGAAAACCATTCTGGGGCAGCCTGTCATGGCATCTCTTAATATGATGGGAATCTGGCTCCTGGAAACAGCATGCTTAGAGATCCCTAATTTGCACTTGGACAGGCATATCTTGACATCAACTTATCAAAATGAAAAAGACATGTTGAAGTTCTTCACAATTAGTGCTTCAAAAAAGCATCTTCATGAGCAAAGATATAAATAGACCATTACAAGATTTCAGAAAAACTGCAAACCTGAAATAGCAATTAAGGGCAGACACACCAATCCTGAAAAGAGTAACATCCTACGACTGCTTGATGTAGCTTTGTGCATGGATAGAGAAGGACAGAGAGACAGACAGAGACTCTACTCAAAAGATAAAACTGGCCATAGCTTTTGGACACAGACCCTGTGTCTAGTTTGGAGAGAGCAAGAGAAATACAGAGCGTGTCCACTACTAATGCTATGCTTGCTGTAGAGTTCTGGCCACAGACAAAAAAAACCATACGGACTGGCTATATCCAATAGTGTAGTTTGCCATAGCCTATGGTCATGGAACTAAAGGGGAAGAGGGAGAGTAATTCTAACAGTTGTGACATTGTCCAGGTAAAGATTATTCATATGTAGCAAAATAGATTAGCAAATCACAAAGGATCCCATACAACATCAGGGCACCCGGAATACAAACAGCAACAAGATCTCTTCCTTAAGAATACTGAGATTTTCAGACAAAATAACAGAAGACATATACAAGACATGTGGAAAGGAAGATAGAGCATCAAAAAGGTAAGATCTAGTCGTTTGTCATGAGCTAGTCAACAAATCTTGCTGTATGAACAACAATGACAGGCTGCTGGATTGTCCAGTGACAAATCTGAGATTATAACTGACAATCTCTCAGACAAATATCTTTCATGCATCTGCAGATAAATGTTCTATCCACCAGGAAACACCCAAGAAAACAGGACACAGTATTCCCTTTTTCCTACGAACTATCCCGACACACTACAGCTAGGATGGTAGTTTCACCTACATATAGCCTTAAGCATTGTATTGCAGAATCCTATACTGCTGACAAAGCATTCAAGAAGGCCCAAAGAATTTCAGTGGATTTTACTATTTGCATCCACCAAAGAATCAGAGATTGAGACTGGCAAGGCTCTTTCATTTTGTTCAAGCAGGTTTCAGGGGTCATACAGGTTGCCTGGCCCTATCAGCCAACAATGATGGGGCTCAAAGTTAGCCTTGAGACTTGCACACAAAGGTGTAGGAAGTGCAGAGAGGAAAAGACCTCACGGTTATAATATACTGCACACTACAGTCTATTTTATTTTATTTTCTGATGTATTTCTTTCTATCTTTATCTCCCTGCATTGTGCATAAGACTTATTTGAAGACAAAGTACTCTCAAACACAACTTGAATAATGCTTCCAGCAGTCAGGGTTAGAAGGGTTTTTGAACTATGAATTAAAGTCCTCACTCAGATCACAGAATTGATCCAAGTTGAGGGAATGATTACATCTATCCTTGTCTTACTTAGTTCACACTGATATTTGTTAACATGTCCTTGTGCAGGGCAAGTTCAACATTAATATGTCTTCTGTATAAGGGGTTGAAGTACATTGAAAATACAGGTCTACACAGAGAGAGAGAGAGAGAGGGACAGAGAAAGAGAGAGAGAGAGAGACCGCCCAGTTCGGAAGCAAAGCCACCATAGTTGGAGATAACCCACGATACAGGCCCTTTATACCTTCTTCTTTGAAGATGTGCCCCAAACTCCCCAAAATGACCCCCCCTGGAAAACACAACCCACCTGTTAGCCTGAGGTCCTAAACATCCCATTTATCTTTCTCCACATGAGAATCTCTCTCTCTCTCTCTCTCTCTCTCTCTCTCAGCCCCATGCATGTTGAATTTAGGAACACATTTCTCCTTCAAGTTGCATGCAAGGAGCATATACTTGTGATTAGCTACAATCATTCTCAAGGGTTTACAACCACCAGTATGATCAAATGGCACATCATCATATCTTCCAAAAGTGACAAGGATACATCAAAATAGTGCATATGACCATATGACAACAGCATGACCAATTGAGCTCCCTCAACATTATTAGTACCTCTCTCTGATTATTAGTCCATTTGTGTAGAAGTCAGAAAACTTCTGCAGAAACTCCATGGGATAGAAAGAACTCCAGATGCATAACTTGTCACAAGAACAGGAGGGACTACCTTTTGCCCCTACAGTGGTATGGACCGGCATCCGATTGACCTGTAAGCGAGTCTTGACAACATCAAGAGGGCACACAAATGTTGCAGCAATTGCTCCTGCACTCCCCCAACACTGAAAAGTGAGTACTCCCATCACAACAGGTCTTTTGTGGAATCCAGAGATCTTGTGTGTGAGTTAGTTTTTGTGTGACTTAGGTTTTTTTTCTAGAAAGCAGATGCATCCAGGTTGAATTTAAGAAGGCTAAAGGCATGGGCAAAAACCTAACACCCAGAATTGCATTTATTAGCAAACCAATTAGGGTTTTGTTTCCACATGAGGAAAGCTTGCAAGACTGCCACTGCCATCTTTTTTCTATGAGGCAGATGTCTCCAGGTTGATTTTAAGAAGACTAAAGGCATGGGAGAAAACATAACCCCCATAATTGCATTTATCAGCAAACCAATTAGGGTTTCGTTTCCACATGAGGAAAGCTCACAAGACTGCCACTGCCATCTTTTTTCTATGAGGCAGATATATCCAGGTTGATTTTAAGAAGGCTAAAGGCATGGGAGAAAACCTAACCCCCAGAATTGCATTCAATCCAGGTTGATTTTAAGAAGGCTAAAGGGCATGGGAAAAGACCTAACCCCCAGAATTGCATTCATCAGCAAACCAATTAGGGTTTTGTTTCCACACAATGAAAACTTGCAAGACTGCCACCACCATCGTTTGAGCAAGAGGTCAATGAGCAGGCTTTACTAACAACTCTTTCATTCCAGAGCTTGTGGAGCCTTCGAAAATTTCAGTGTATCCATTCAAGAAATGCTTTGCTTTTCTTCCGCAGGTAAACAATCGTATTACCTCCTCTAGCTAGCTCCTCAAACCCGAGAACTGAACGAGAGTGCACAATGTTAGGAAGAATCGAGACTCCTAGTCATAAGAAGCGGGTCGGATTTTCAAACAGAAAACGTTGAGAGCTATGTGGCTCGTGCACAAAACAATCACGTGCAAATTCTTCTCAAATCAACCCCCAGAATACAAGAAGAAGACTTTTGCCCTAATCCCGAAACACTAAAGGATCCTACTTTGTGTGTCCAAAACCAAGACTGCTTCGCAACGCCCTTCTCATCTCTTCCACAGCGATTCCCGCTTACAGCTTATCTACTCGGCAAAATTTTCCCCGACCAGTAAGACTGTGGACCAAAACAGGCATTCAGGCATACCTGCGTGCCGCGTGCTACAGACACAGCAGGTATCGGCCTGAAACAAGAAACGCAAAAAGAGAGATGGATAGGCTGGATGAGGCGCAGAAAAGGAAGCAGATAATAAGAAGGAAAAGAAGAGAACCTGCACCAGCACCGGCAACAGCGTTGAAAAGCTTGGATCGCTGCTCCTCCGGCATATCGACTCGAGAGAAGAAGATCAAACAAACAGCTTAAAGGTGGATTGTTGGCAATAGCAGAGTCAATCTTTTGGGGGAAAAAAATCTTCTGCGTACTCATAGCCGCCTGCAGCTGCTTCTGCTGCTGCCTGTACGGTGCTGCTTGCTCATCCTTTCACCGCGATCTTCGTGGCTGCAGCTCGGAGGAGAAGAAATCGGAGCAAGGAAAGAATTGTCGTCGCTGGTGTGCGTGGGTGCGTGCGTGCGGGCGGTCGAGCAAGCGAGCGATGAAGAGAGGGGAAGAAGGCAGCGACAGTAGACCGGGCCGGGCCGGGCTCGGGAGCTGCGACGTTTCCATGTATGTAAGAGAACGAACCCGTCATAGTTCTCCGTGACGACGGGCCCGGAGTTCACTCGGGTGACCGATCCCACGTGCCCATCCCAGCCTGTTCCCCGCGAGTTCCCACAACTACCCCAAGTTCCAACCAGTGTTTTTTTTAAAGGAATTTTTGTCTGTAGCCAAAGTGGCAATCATCCCCAGGAAGATTTAGCCAAATCTGGATCTTAAACCAGAAATCAGCTACAAAAACATATATTTGGCTACAAAATGAAACCAAATGCAGGAATCTGGAAATTTTTAATTTTTTCCTCAATTCTGGCAACTGATAACCTTCAAAATCACTTCTTTTTCAAATTTTTAATTTTTAATTTCGCTTTTTTTGGGCGAAATTTCACCATTAAAAAAAGGCTATGGTTCCAAGTTCCAACTCCTTCCTGGAGGGCTGGCATTACTTGAGGGTCAATTTAGGGCCACTTTACGACCACTTTATACACATTTCATTTGACGGGACACTTTACGACCACTTCACATACAAATTTCCTGTGAATAAATAATAGAATTTGTCATCCCCTGGGCCCCCCCCCCCTGGCACTTTGGGGCCATTTTAGGACCACTTTTATAAACATTTCATTTGAAGCGACGCCTTTACGACCACTTTCATGCACACATTTCATGCAAAAAATGCAATTTGTCATTTGCACTCACAGCTTTTTGGTTGATGTAAAGGATAAGGGAGGTCCAAAATTGGGTTTCAGTTTCAACAAAAGGTAGCGGTTCACTATTATAAAACCTTGAGATTTAAGGAATTTTGACCAAAAGTAAAAAGAATTGCAAATTTGGAACAACTTTTGTTGGTTCTCATAGTTAATAATAAATAAATAAATAATTGGATGAAAATTGCTTTGTAGTTCCATGTCATGTTCATGAGTTGTTTTAGAATGTGACTACATCAAACAATTATTATTTTTAAATATATATTATATATAAATGGTAATAATTCATGCACTTAGTAATCTTAGGAGCCAAAATTTCATGTAGTTTTTGTAAATTTATTAAACTTGCTAATGTTAATATCCAATATTATCTCTATTTTATTTCTTTGGTCATGTTAAAAACACAAGTACTAATACAATTTTTAGATCATTTGACATTGCTACTTATTTGCCAATGCTTTTACTAAGGTTTTTTTTTCCAACTTTATGAGGTAGGTGGACTAGCAACCATCTACAAAAAGCTTTAGCCAAATTTGGATATGTGTTTAAAAAAATGTAATTAAAAAATATATATGTCATATTTAGGTGAACTATTGTAACCTATTGTCTAAATATGGCAAATGTCACCCCAAAAAATTCAAGATATGACACTTTTGGTGGATTCTTTTCAAAACAATTCTTTGTATGGATTTTCAAGGCTTGTAGCCTAGAAAGGGGTTTGTGCCTCGGAAGGTTAATTTTGAATTACATACATATTATTACATAGGTAGGTTACATAACTAAAGTCCCACACACCATACAAAACATTTTTAAAATACAAGTGATGAAACTTCTATATTTTTGGGCGGATAACCCCACACACCTAAAATTTGGTCTTTATATGAGTTGCACCCACTAGAGAGTTCATCACATGTGCACAAAGATTTTTTTTTATATAGATTGTTTAGGGAAAAAATATATGATTATTTTTGTGAACACTTCCATAATCAAAAGGACATATAAGTTTATTATAACATAAATTTGTTGCACAAAAAACTTAACACAAAATAACATGAAATTATGAAAAGGAAAACACATGCCCAAAACTCTTTTCACATACTTGAAAGGAGGAATGGATTGATTATAATACCCATTCATTTACATCTATTAAATATATCTATTCATTAACTACAAGCTACTAATATTATGTCACATGTTATCCTCTTAGAACTATCATATTTTCTATGAAAAAATCATTCATTTATTTGAAAAAAAATTCTTTAGGATTTAATCAAGTTCACATAATTCACTTTCAATTATTTTTAACCTGAAATAGTTAACCAAATTATTCATATGAGTCCAAGCTTATGCCCCTAATAAAAAATGCTTATAATAGGGTTCATAAGTTGAATTACTTATTTTCATATTTGCCCATCCTTTTACCCCTAGTTCACATTATTATTTATTTTCAACTTTTACCTAGTAACCCATCTAGGTGTTGTAGGCCCCCCTTTTTTTCCAATGTGTGAAAATTCACCAAAAAAAAACCTAACCTTTACCCTAATGAATTTTGTGAACAATTTGTGAAAACAATTATCATATGTTTTTGTGTGCATGAATGAATGTAAGTTTTGATTTATTGATTGATACAAATCTTGTGACCACCGTTGCAACTATTGATGCCCTTCTTTTTTCCAAAGAGATGAAAATCATCTTGTCGGTGAATAAGTTTTAAATTAAAATGCTTAAACAAAAATGTAAAAAATATCATAAAAGGATTGTAAAGGTGAAGTATTTTTCCAATAGTGAATTCTTGGACATGGGTATCATTCTCACACCTTCAAAAGTAATGAGACTAAGGGGTTAAGTCTTTCCCCTATACATCTCCTACACGGTGAAAGTCATTTATTGAAAATCAGCTTGCTCAAAGTAAAAGTTTAAGGGAGGATATATTTTGATACTTATGTTGGGTAAAAGAAGTTCAATGCTTGTAAATTGAGGTGTGTTATGATTATTATGGGAGTAGTTGGGTATTTTATGTAAAGTTTTTATTTTGGTTATCATATCTTTCCATTAGCTCGATGTGATCATAGTTGTACACAATTGTTATGATCACAACAACTTAATGGAAAGGAATTGACATGGAGCCATGTTTTTTATTGCATGGACAAGCATTTTTCATTGGAGGGTTGTAACTGGGTTTTAAATATGTAGATAATTAAGGTTAAAACTTGAAAAACATATATATATATAAGAACTTTAAAAAGCACACATGTTTCCCATAAAAATGATAGATGTCATTTTTTAATGATTCATATTTTAATTCACAACTCGCATAGCTTTTCATTTGATCAATGTTTGAGCTTTAAATATTTAAGGTGATTATGAGCACAATTAGATGAAACAAATGTAATGAAAATCGAATGTTCCAATTCTCGGGCGCTCTTATGTTTACACTTTCAACCATTGCTATTAACATACATACAACACATAACACAAATATTTTAAATGGTATCACATATCCAAACAAAGATACAATTCATTTGTAACAACATAGGAATTACAATTCAAAAAATACAATGCCAATCACATAAACTAAATGCAAAAAAAACTTGCATAAAACATAGAAAACTTGTAATCACAAAACATGTGTGTTCTAAAATTTCAAATCAACAAAAGTGATTTAATTGATATCACACAACTTGGGATTATATCCCAAACATTAAATATCTAAAATCATTCTCACATTGAAATTGATTTTAATCTAACTTACCTTAAATTACTTGGAATAACTAGGATGTAACATGTAATAAACATAAAACTCCTAATGATTATCATGCGCTCTTATGATATTACACATTCAAATCACTCCTTTATTTGGGATTAAGGTCCACTAAGCTAAATAAAAATGCAAGAAATGCATTGTGAAAATTCACCATGAATGAAAACTTTGGTTTGAAGGTGAAAAGACTAGTAGGCCATGTGCAAATATAAACCTTATTCTTATTGTTAGTTGCCTAGCTACAATCCTTTAATTCTTCAACCAAATGTGAATAATCTTCAAAAATAATTTAAATTACTTCCTATTACCTAGCTACATGAATAATTAGGTTAGTATCAAAGTGCATATGTATGATTAAATAATAGAAAATAACTTAAATTATCAAATATAAATTTTATTGTTTATTATCCAACTATAATCCTTCATTTCCTCAACCAAATGTCAATAATTAAAACTAATAATTTGATTTTTATTATTATTTAATTACATCAGTATGCACCTAGATACTAATTTCATGTAATTACATAATAGGAAGTTACTTAAATCATTTTCTAACCAATGCAATTATCTAGGTGCATATTCATAAATCTACATTGGTTTGTTTTGTGAACCAAAAGCAAAACCATTTTCCACCAATGTAAGTTTATTTTGTGAACTAAAAGAAAACCATTTTCCAATGAACACTTCCTCCAATGGTGATGTGAGACATCCTATATGCAAACCTTTGGAACACTTACACATGACCCACAATGTTTGACCAATTAAATATTGAATAAATTTTGTCATTGTAAATAAGATAAATTTTTAAAAACTCAAGAGTTTTTTCAAGCATTCTTTTAATATTGTTAAAAAGACATCAACAAGTAAGGTTTCATGAATGCAATTTTGTAATTTTTAGAACTAAGGTGTGGGAGATATTGAATTTTGAGTAATTTTTGTAATTAAAAATATTTAAAGATCAAAATTGAAAATTTTCATGAAAATTAGGTTCCAAACTTAAGCTAAACAAAGTGTACAATTTTGCCTTTCAAAATTCATTCAAAGTTATATAGTATGTGTTGAATGGCACAAGTGACCCTAGTATATAGTAAAGATAGTGTGTAGAAGTGTGGTCCCACAAAATATAGATCTTTAAATTGTCCTACCAACTAGTAGGAAAACAAGACCCCACAAAAGAGGTTGATTCTAAAAACAAGATATGAACAAACATTTGGGCTAAATTGTGGATATTGATCAATATGGATATTGATATATATATATGAAAAGGAAGGTGTTTTTCAAATTTCAATCTCTAGAAGTAGCCACAAACATAGAAGGATGATTGGAAGGTTTGTTTTTCAGAGCTAGTTTATAACCAGATTTGACCAAATCTTCTTCAAAGGATCCCTACTTTTCCAAACATCTTCATGTGGAAGATTGCCATTAGGTTGTGTAAGAAATTTCCTAAAAAGCATAGTGTGTCTAAGGCCCACTTTAGACTAGGAGTGAAGGTCAATAAATCTTGGGGCCAATATTGGAAAATATTGAGCTCTTTTGGCCTGGTGTTTTGGCTTCTAGTTATTTTATTAAAATAAAATAATGTTAAAAAAACAGAAAAAGGTCAAGCAGTTTCTGTGTAAAGTCATTGATGCCACAACAGCTTGGAACCAAGTTTTTAATCTTTTCTATGCTTTCAAAATAGAGAGAGACAAAATAACAAACAGACAAAAAAAAAGAAGAAAAAAAGAGAGATAGAGAGAGAGAAAAAAAATAGACTTGACCAAAAAATAAGGGTTGCAAAGAGTTGGAGAGAGAGAAAAAATGAAGAAGTGCCAAGAAACAAGCATTGCAAAGAGTTTGATCTGATCATGTTGGGTAAAGTTTCATGAAATAAATAATATTTTATTGTTACAACATTGGCCCCGAGGGTTGGGGAGGATTGGCTTCTCAACTTGATAAGTATCCTTTTTTGCCCTTTGGGCCATCATCATGCTAACAAAAACAATACTAGATCAAGATATTATATTTGAGTTTGGACTTGGCTTTTAGTGTAAAGCCCACGGGGGTTAATAGGATTGTTGGATTTGGGTTCAACCTTGGCCTCCTTTGATTCCTTGTGTGTAAAGTGGGCCCAAAGAGTGCATTGCCATGAAATGCACTCGCCAACAATTGCAACTTCATTTACCGGGGTCCAATAATGGGGGGAATGTTTCTTTTTGTCTTTGGAAACTGGTGAGACAACTTTTGAAAGGAATCCATTTCCCACTTGGAAGTTTGCAGTTACCAGGCACGAGAATCATTTGAATAGGAGCCAAATTTCTTTGACAGCCTAGTGCAGGTAAAAAGAGTTTCTATGGACAAATATCCGTTTGACAAATATTCTGGAGGGTTCCTCCCCTACCTCACCCACCAGATATTTGTCAGTTGAAACTCTTTTGGGTTTCTGTATAGTGCACTGCATTGGTGCACGATACAGAAGTTTCTAATAAAAAAAAAGTCAAAACATGTTGGTTTGGCTGCCCAACATTTTTGTATACGATGCTGAGGCTGCCAAAAGGCACAGCATTTACTGTTGTTGATTGGCTAGATGGTTTGTTGTCCCAGGTGGATTGCTAGCTCTCACCTTTTGCAATTTCCGTGCTACGAGTGAGGTTGGGAAAAAGTAAATAACTACTCTTGGGTGTGAGAAATACTGTTGCAAGTGCGCCTCACTATACAAGAGCTATTAATTATTCCCCTCATTGTGGAATTAACTAATTATTTCCCTCGTTGTGGAGTTAACTATTTTATTGGACTCACGCCTGACTCCTCAAGGGTAAACCAGCCCATCACCGATCACCTTCCTATGACCAAACACTTTGTTGACAGACCTTTCTCAATTCTTCTCCATTTTGAGTGATTTAAAATGTTATAGGAGCGCCTTCTCAAGCTTTACAAATCATCCTGGAAATGCAAAGCCAAGGGACCAGCCGAAAAAGAGCTGTGAGGAAAATACGTTTTTCTGAATTGCAAACTGCATTTTTCTTCATTTTGACCCTTCCTACTTTCAAACCTCATAACTTTGTTATTTCTTATACATTTTAAACAATTTAAAGTGCTATAGGAGCACAATCTGAAGTCTACAAATCATCTTTGAACTCTAATAGCAAGAGAGCTAACATACAAGGAATTTTTTGGGTGTTCGGGAACCAACCTTTGTAACGTTCAGTGTTTTGTTTTTTTGAGTTCTTGACCCCCTCTACTTTGGGGAGCTGTAACTTTCTCAATTTTATTCCGTTTTTTATGATTTTTAGGGCACCAGATGCGCCTATAGGAGGGGTTCAAGTTTTGTTTGGACACCAGAAACAACAGAGCCCTCCCCTTGGATCCGGCCTGCCCTGAGCGCTTAAGTGTTTGGTCACCAGCCGGTTTACCCTAGAGGATCTAATTGCATAAAAGAGACTTTAAACATGGCGGTTCCAAGCCATTGTATTGTTGTGCCATCCAAATCCACACATAGCTGCAACGTCTGATTGGCTTCTCAACAGCAAAAGCTCAGTGATAGAACAAAGCTAAAATAATGCCACACTTCACTTCACAAGGAAATAAAACTTACCAATTTGATTGATACTACTGCAAGATTCTGCTCCTGAGATTTTGCACTCTTGCTCAATGCTTCAGTTCAGTGCCAATTTTCAATTTGAGGATCGCAGCTAAGATGAAGTGCGAGGTTTCAACAATTGAGGTACAAACATGGCGGCATGGACAACTGTTGAAATTACTAGATGAACTGGGCCCCGATGTGCCCTTTTTCCAGCTCGTTGCATTCTCCTGCGACCACGCCGTGTCTGTGGTACAAGAGGAGCATTGTTGATGACAGGTTGTGTCATTACTGGGTACCCCATAGCAGGTGTATTGATATAGTCAGCAGGAGGATAGCCATACCCAACCACAGATGCATTAGCATGCACAGGGGGGCCAGGATACCCAGACCCAGGACCCCATTGCGGCTGTGTACTGGTGGTTGGAAGAAAACGATCATTCATGCCTGAATGATCCTCTGAGGATCCAGCTGCAAATTGGTCACTACTAGAAGCATCTGATGATGAGTTTGACAAATTTTGGGCAGCTGGAGTTACACCTTGTTTTGCCTTTGTTGGTTTCAAATCATCCTCCGTTGGGTACAAGCTGTAGGTCATGTTGATTGGCTTGAAAACATCACTTGCTGGATCCTGGAAACATCAAGCCTCTTGCTGTTATGCACAATGAAGCCAATACCCTAAGGATGGGGCTTGTCACTACTGTGCTATACTGTGTGTGCAATGAAAGAGAAATCTAGCATACCCTTCTTGCATTTTGACCCAAAACTAAGGTCATAAGGCATTGGCAAGTTTTCAAGAGAAACATTCTGTGAAGAGTTGAAGATCTTTGCAACAGGACTCTTCCTTTGAGTAACAAAACAGGTGAGATGCTGAATTTTATCACTATGGCTGGAAAGAAATCAAGTTGTTCCATACCTGTTTTGGTGTAAACTTGAGGGACAGTTCAATTTGTCCATGCATGTTTCTGGACATGGGTCTTGCAACATCATACCATGTGGTTGTTGTCAACCCCACCTTGTTGAATGTGTCCTTCAACTGTATCCTGTAATTTAAGCAGAAAAGTAGAAATCCAACCACATCATGTAATGCAAGGATGAAGCTAGTGGAAAATGGTCACTGAAGAATGTTCATGGGAACAAAAAAGACACTGGAATTTTGGTGTGCTCTGAACCAGGACAAAAGACATGACAAAGCAGCTGGTCTGTAGAACATTTGGAGACCATGAAAAACATGAAGGGGCTGCAGCCACAGAAGGCAATAAGATGCACAGAGATGAACATGGAAATCAAGCTGAAGATGGACAAGATTTGACTGCAGTACAGGAAAACACAACAATAAATTGAGGAAAAATGGAGACGATTGAAGATAATTCGAAGTTGGTACAAACTGTTTGGAGTGGAAAAGGTCAAGGTATGCCCAGGACCATACCTAGTATCCCCAATATGCCCGTCATACAATGCATTTTTATTGTACAGCTTCACACTAAGTTCAGTTGCACCATCCTCAATGTTGAAAGTAAAGGTTTGGTTCCAAGTTGGCCTTGAGCCCTGATCTGCAGCCACCTCACAAGAATGCTTAACCTATATAATCCTTATTCAAGAATGAAAGTGCTGAAAAATCCAAAGCCAAAAAACCAGTATATGTACTGTCTGTCAACACATTCCGAGTTTCTGTCTCTAAATTACATGCTACCAGGATATACTACCTCACTTCCAAGTAGCCAAAAAAGGGATAACTTTTTTGCTCAATTCTTCCCTAACAATTGGAAAAAACCTCCTAGATCTCTACACCCTCTCTTTCATACTTCACAAGCAACCTCTTGTAAATTCCTATTCCATTTTCTTCTGCATTTTCTATTTACAACTCTCTGCATTCAGCATGAACTGAGAAGTCACCTCCACAAAAACAATATAAACTTGCTCACATCTTACATGGAATGTCTGAAAATTATAGAACTGCCAACATTTGCAGCAGTAGAAGAATGGCATTTTTTGCAAGCTATGTGAAAAGGTAAATTCTGTTTATATCATACTTTGTGCTGTTGCACTTCTCTGTACTTGCCCTCCACACTTGATAATCGCATAAGGGTTTGCCATACCTAACCCTGCCAACCAAAAACCACAAACTGAAAAAACATTGGTTGAAGCTGCTTGCAAAATCCTTTCCAGTGTAAAATCTTCAGATCTACTGGACATCACAGAACAGGAGGAGTCACGATCCTTTCTTTCCAATGTGAAGTCTTTGGATCTACCAGGAATCACAGAGGGAGGAGTTGCAAATCTAAAGTCTTCAGATCAACTAGACATCACAGAATGGAGGAATTGCTGCAATTGCAAAGGAGTGCTTGGTACTGGCTGAATGAATTTTCTTTCTGCACACGTGCGCCTGGGCCTAGAGACTCAGGTTTTGCAGCAATTTCTCAGAGTTTCAGTAAGGTCCATCTATTTGAACATTCCACAATTCTCTCCCATATTTTGTGGTTTATGGGGCAAATTGGAACTCCAATAAGCCGTAACAAATATTTAATAAACCTAAAGCGAAATGGATCACATCATCATTACCTTCTGCAATTTCTTGTGGACTAGAAGCTTAAATCACTGATAACGATCTTCATCGAAATGAGGGTCAGAAATTTCAGAATAATATAGCATCTGAACTGCACAGGATGATGCGAACACATAGACAGACAAACAGACACTTGTAAGGTAAACAATTCGCCTTCATCACCTTGCACTAGGATAAACAGTTTCAAGCTCTGCGCCTCCGGATTTTTCGTTCGGCTTCACTTGACTAGAGCTCGACATTCACAGAGAAAACAAACTTCAAAATCAAGGAACTGAAGAAGAAGAAGAAGAAGAAGAAGAAGAAGATCATCCGCTAGGACTATGGAAAACGAAAACTAATAATAGTAACAAGAACGATAACAAGCCAAGAATTTCGTCGCCTTTGATTCCCTATTTAATTCTCATGACCCTGCGCTAGGATAAACAGTTTCAAGCTCTGCTACTCCGGATTTTTCGTTCGGCTTCACCGGACTCGAGCTCAACATTCACAGAGAAAACAACCTTCAAATCAAGGAACCGAAGAAGAAGGAGAAGATCCGCTAGGAATATGAAACAATAATGATGAGGATGAAGATGATGATATAAAGTTACCAAGAATTTCGTCGCCTTTGATTCCCTCCGCTCGCAACAACGCAATTTCCAAAACGCCGATTGCCATCTTGCTTGAGCTTGCTCACTCTCTCTCTCTCTCTCTCTCGGCAAGAAAACGCAGCCTATAAAACACAAGACTGAAGAAACGGAGAGCAAGGTTTCCAAGGGAGGGGTTTTTTTTTTTTTTTTTGGGACCTGACTTGTTGACCTTGCCTCCCACCCCCCCCAAAGCCCGGCTTTTGTAGGGGAGAAAAACACATTTGTAGCCAGTGTTTTTTGTTTTTTTTTTCCCCCCAAATTTGTGAGGTGGGTGGGTTGGCCAAGAGGACTTAAGCCAAATTTGGCTACAGGTCAAAGAAGAAACTAGAAAAGTTTAGGAATCCTGCTATAATTTGGCGACATGCTATGCTAGACCCTGTTATCTAAATATGGCGATTTCCAAAAAAAAAATTCCTCATATTGTAGCTACTTTGGGTCTTTTTTTCCTTCCAATAAAAGCCTTTTTATCGTCCACAAGTGAACTTAGACAAATTTGGCTACAGGTCAAAGAAGAAACTAGAAAAGTTTAGGAATCCTGCTTATATTTTGGTGACAAGCTAGACCCAGTTATCTAAATATGGCGATTTTTTTTTTAAATCCTCATAATGTGGTTACTTTGGGGGTTTTTTCTTTTTTCTTCCAATACAAGCCTTTTTTGTATATGTTGCACAAGCTTTTGTTTTTGGTCTCCATGATATTTTATCAAGAGCACCCCGTAGAGACTATGCAAATAGGAAAATAAAAGATATTTTAAAAAATAGGTAGAAGTTAGTTGAGCTAACAGAGCCTCAAAGATGAAAAGGCAAGACGTTTTTTTTTTAAGGCAAAGCTTGAGCTCTTAACCTACACTTAAAAAGACTGAGGCTCATATCTTGGTCGAATTCAATGAAATCAATTATTTCAAGATTACAAGAGATAGTTCATGCAAATAGCTAAAAGCTACAAAAATGCAAATTTCGTTCATCATAGCCAAATAGAGGAAGATTCCTTTGAATGGAAAGTAGGATCACTACATGAAATCTCGGGATGCCAAAATTGACCAAAAACACCATTTGTAGCATGTGAACTTTACATGTACTAAGTAAAAAATCATGCACATTACACAACATATTTGTTCCTATGTTTTTGGGGGAGTGTTTAAAAAATGCATGGGCATCTTTTGAACCTCACTTTCGCCCTTTTTTCCTCATTTTCCCCATTGTTCTCATGGGGTGTTTGCAAAAATTATGATGCAACATTTTACATACAATGATACCTTTGGCCCATGGGCTTTACCATAATCAGGCACACATTCAACTCCACCTCATCCATGCCTTTATTCTAGTAAAGCCCATGGCCTTGGGCCCCAACATTATTTCAGCAACAAGTTGTAAATGTGTTGCTTGCTTTGAAGTGGCTTGGCGCAGGTTTTCACGCATGGGCAACGTGGGGCCCAAAGCAAATCGACATGGAAACATGTCATGTTTCAATGGTGGTTTGGCGTTCGTTTCAATAGTGGGAAATCGCGTGCCATGAAACTTGAACCTTGAAACCTACCACCCACCGAAACATGCCAAGTTTCGATGGGTGGCCCAACATGCGTTTCGATGCCTAGGCAGCCCAAGCCCTCAAAACATATCCCTACTGAAAACATGTAATGTTTCAAGAGCTATGTTTCAACCCCATGCACCCATCTTACATGTTCCCCCATGCGATCCTCATCCATGCCCTATGACCCATCCATGACGCTTTAAACCTTTTTCAACTTTCTCACACTTCGTCTAACTTTTGCCAAACTATTATGTCATGGCAATTAATGAAAGTAATGGAATAGGTTTTAAAGTTTAGGTAGCAATTGATTACAAGCGAGATGCATTGCATGTCAATCATCACAACAAAAGAACAAGCACACCTAGGTTTCAATTATGTTAAGGTTTAATTTTTTCGTATAGTTTCTTGGTTTTCTTACAATTACAAGCTTTCTTTCTTCTTCCAACTTAAGGTAAATCAATCTAGGCATAGCACTCCCTTCTTTTAGTCTTTCATTATTCTTAACACAAAAGTCGAATTAATCTTAATAGAAGAGAGGAAACATGGAGAACAAAATAACGAACATGATAGTAAAAAATGTGAAAATAGACAAAATAGTTTTTGTGGAGACTTACATTCATGGGGAATGGTTGCAATTACTTAAAGAATGCCAAAATCATCGTCGAAAGGATGGGAAGGAATTTATTTGTGTTTATTGTCACTGTAAGAACTTAAAGATGAAAATCAATGAGCACTAAAAAAAGGTGTGTGACAAAGTTGTGGATTTTGAAGGGAATCCTATGAAATTAAAGTTGTACCCACCATCAAGAAACACAATAGAAGGTATGTATCTTGCAAAAGGTGGAAACATTATGGAATATAAGGTGAAGGTGAATGCATTGTCGAAGCCAAGGAGTAATCGCCCTTTGACTACATTAGCTTTACAGCTAGTATAGATGTATGAACACAAGCACAAGATGGATAAAACCACACCCTTGGAGATTTGCGACAAAGTTCAAAAGGAATTCGTTGTTGTCCCTAAAAAACGCCTTAAGAAACATGGAGGCTAAATAGTCAAACAAGTTTTGAAACTAGAGAGGATTCTCAAATGCCTCGTTTCGTCAAAACCTATCACTTGAGAAAAATCACAACACAATGGTATTAGATCACACCTTTTCTATTTGAATCTGCAACATAATAATGTTTCCTTAAGTTTTGACAAAATTCAAATAGTAATTGTAAAGCACTTACAAAGTATTAGTCTAATTTCTAGTGTTCAATTGAAAAGTAACCCATATCAATTCATGTGACACATGTTTTGATATATTGAGTTTTTCTTTTGTCCTTGAAATTCCAAAAGTTTCAAACTTTTCCAACAAAAATATCATGTTTTAATCATCATTGCAAATCGGATTCCATGTTTCAACATTATATCAGTTCTGAAAAAACATGTTATGATACCTATAAGTAGGTTTATGTTTTGGTGGCAAATTACACAATTCTTCAACAACTATCATGTTTCAAAACACGTCTATGGAAAGGGATAGAACTCAGATTAGTCAACAAAGCGTGGGCCCACTAAAAAAAATCTTTTTACAAGTTTTCCTAGTCGTTTATTAGAAAACGCTTGAATCAAATTCGCATTTCCCTATGCCCTGCCGCCCCACCATGAGGGGGCAAAGCGAAACACCATTGGGGTAATAAGAAGAACAAGTGTCAAACTATCACATTGTATGGGTCTTTCGCTAGCTTATCCAATGGAAAATGAAATGCCACTTGTACATCACGTCGTAGAATGATGGGGATGCGGTTATACAATCGAAGATGACAAAGGCCTAAATGAAAAGACCCATGGACATCAAATGTTGAAACCCATGTCCAAGCTTATGCTAGCAATGTGGGAGTAAGGGAAGGTATTGAATCGGGATGATCATAAAGTTTTAGATTAGATGAATTAGATGTTTGATAAGAATGCTGATGACGATTTAACCTTCAACTTGTAAATTGACACCCACATGTGAAGCACAAGATTTTAAGTTGAGGTTGAGGGCATGTTGAAGAAATGGGGGTAGGTTGGGGGGTATGATCATGGCCAATTGTAAGGAATAATAGAGTGGGAAGGGAAAAATGTCCTAAATATGCATGATCAAAGGGGTTTGGGAAAATGTAAGGTTGGGACCCCACATTCATATGAAGGGCTGGTAGGGGGAACTAGTAGGTGGTGTATGATTTGTTGGAATCAAAGGGGTAACTAGTGGGTGGTTTGTGGTTTGCATGGGGAATAAGGTGGAGGATAAATTAGTGGGGGTGCATGATGAGGCGAATGGGCGATGGGAACCACAAGGTTCGATGAGACGTGATGAATTAAGGGACATGGGATGTTTGGTGCCCATGAAGTAGGAGATCTACTATGAACATGGGCCCCATTTTCTAAAAACTACCTATTACTACAAGGCAATCCTAAATCTACAAAACTATTCACACAATATTAAATGAAACAAAAGGAAAAAAATAAGAAACTTTCCAAGGAATCCTTTGCTAAGGCATTATGCCAAGGCCCAACTTGAACTTTGCTATAGGCCTGGGTTTCCTAATCACTAATCTATTAGATTCAACAAGACCTAAACATTTTAATACCAAAATATTAGAATGGGACCTATTTGCACAATTATAGATACGTCCCACATTTTAAAAATTGTTTATGTCAACATAATATTTAAAACCTATAAAGCCAACCTCGTAAAACTAGACAGATCAAATGGAAAAAGACAATGAATTGTCACAAACAAGCAAGTCCTATTTAAAAAGATAATTAAACTTTAATTTTGCCACAACCTTCAACATCATCATCCTTATTTTACTAGATTTAACACAACCTATACATTTTTTTTAAAAACTATTGTGCAAAAATTAGGGGCCCAGAAACTTCTAATCTGTTATTTTTTGCACTACTCAACTAATGTAACACCCAAGTTCAATAACACAAAAACACCCTAGATTCAATCATTTTATTTTTTTATGAAAAAAATTCTATAAAACATATTATTGGTAAATGACTAATCATTAAGTATTGACATGGTCACATTTACAATGGATTTTTATTTATTTATAGCTATTTTTATTTATTCTTTTTCCTTTACTATTTTTCCGAAATTATGACAAAAACCAAGAAAAACCAAGCTTGTGGCGAAGTCTATCTTTGTAGTAGAAGTTTTTTATTATGTTTAATTTGTAAGTAATTATTAGATTCTTGGTGATAAAAAACTTTATAGGCTTGACGAAAACATAAAAAAAAGGACCCACCACAAAGCAAAACCCAAACAAAAGAAAAACAAAAAAATACAAAACCCATCTTCCCTTAACCTTTTCACCTTTGTTGTTTTGTTGCTTGTTGATGTTGGTGTTGTTGTCGTCATTATCCTCCTTTTTTGCTCCAAAAAGTTGTTACTTTCATATGTCCCACCATGTCATGAAAATCTAAAAAATAAATTTACAACTAATCCCCTTAATGGAATTGTAACTAGACTATCCACAAGGCCTCTTTATACTGAAATGAAATTGGAACCTTTTTTTCTTGTTTCCTAAAGGCCCCTAACTGCAAAAAATTTCTCTTTGTCCCTCTTTGTATTTATTATTTATTATTTATTTTTTTATTTTTATTTATTTTGTGATGCTAATTAATGAGTACAAGGAAACAACAACAATAATGGCAACAAAGTTGTTGTCACTACCATCGCCACCCATATTATAACACAACCCTTATTACCACTATTAGTGGTTCTTCTCCATTTTCACTTTATCCTACCCTTTTGGAAGTGTTGGCTAAAAGTTTTCCTTCTTCCTGAACGCCTCCACTGCTACTACATATATTCTCACTACTCCTATTTATACAACTACTATTTGAAAGTTGTCCTTTCCCCCAACTCCAAAGTTGGGACCCCAATTGGTAAACTTGACATCATTAATTCACTAAAAAATTAGGAGTTTTTGAAAATATTGAAAGAAATATTGGATGGGTTTTGGGATTTGGGCTTCAAATATTACTATTTATTTGCACTTTGTATATATTTTTATTTTTATTTTCTAATGTATGTAGATGAAGCAAAGGCTATAGAGTTGAAAGAACATAATACATGTATTGGTTTTCTTATTTTCTCTTATTTTATGATTAGAAAATACAATATAATGGGAAAAACAAACAAAAACCTCAAATTAATTTGAACAAAACCCTTTTGTTTTCATTTTGTTCAAATCATAATAATTTTGAAATCAAACCCAATTCAGTTGAAAGAATATTGAAATGGGTGACTTTATTAAAGGTTTAATATACTTCAGCTAATGGCACAAGGGCCTACTAATCAACATGATGATAAGAAAGGAAACTTTTTTTTTTTTTCAATGCAAAACAATGCCAATGGAAAACATAATGAAATATAATAATTCAATTTTATATGATGTGCTAGAAAAATATTAAATAGGAAAAGAAAACAACATTGATAAAAAGGGGAAAAAAGGTTTAATAGGTTTGATAAAGAGACTAGATGGGTTTGGGCTTGACATTCAATTTAAAAGTTTGCTATTTCAATATAATTTCTTTTGACTATATATATATATATATATATTTGCCATTTTTCTTTTCTTCCTTCTTTAGTGCATGTAGGTGAAGTAAGTGTATAGGTAGTGTTGTTAGGCACAATTTTAGCACCCCTTAAGACCTTATCATGGGTCACCCCCCTTACCCCCTTGGAGATTTTCAAAGGGGGTAATCAGAAGTTATTTGCTAATTCGTCTACCCTTTGATTCTTGACTTCTTACTCCATGGATTTTCTTCCCCCCTTTTCTCTTATCCTAGCAACAACAGAAAAGGGTACAACTTGATGGTGTCCAACCTAATAATATCCCTCTTTTTTCGAGTTTATTCCTTCTTTATTTCTTACCTTTATGTTCATATTTATGGTTGCTACAAACAATCATGTCACTCTTTCTTCTTCGCTTCTCTTCCCTACCACCCTCCTTAACCCATTGCAACCTTAAACCACAATGATTCATACAAAGGTCATTTCACAAGGGTTATGGAAAGTTATTACACACCAAAACATTTCACATCATTCAAGGTGAGGTTACAACATAATTTTTCCAACTTGGAGTTTTTCCACTCCCATCTCTAATTCTTGTCTTACCTATTCCATAAACTCTCCCACTTCATTACCATCCTACCTCCTCCTATATACTACTTCAGAACCCTCAATACTAACCAAAATGAAAACAACCCCCTTGACTTCTAACTCCAAGGATAGCCTTACTTCCTGTTTATATCTTGTTTTCTTGCTTTTGTAAGAGGGCATACCATTATTTGCTTGCTCCTAGGTCTCACACCCAACAAACTCCAACCTCCTCCCCTTTTATAATCCTAACCCCTTTATTCTAGCAAGTCTAAATACCTTTGCTTAACCTCCACTAGCCGCCTCCCACTCACCATGGTCATAAGTTCTTCCCCCTGCACTACGACAATTGCCATTACTTGAAAATCTTGCCTCCATTCTCCAACAAATGTTGACTTTACCACTTTTTGAAAAGATGGATGGTTCATGATGTTGTGGCCGCCCACCTTCATCCTCCTTGTTTCCTCATGATTGCCAAGATCTCTTACTTCTACCATCATCACTCCCTCCTTCTCACAACCTCCTTCCCATGCTCTACTCATTAATTAAGAAGAAGAAAAAGAAGTCAACATTAATTCCTTGCTTTTCAACTCCTTGGAAGCACCATTGCTGATGCCCTACCTTAACCTTAATTGCTTAAAAACTTCTAAGAAGCCTCCTTCCCCCTGCATGTACCTTTTTATCCAACGAAGTTAGCCAATTTCAGACAAGGACAAGAAATCCAACCTTGTCCTATGGGGGCCAACCTACCATCCTTTTTTCTTAACCAGGCCAGCCTTTCAAGCTCTATTGGGATAAGGGCATACCTTTTATTTAATCCTTTAGACTCGAACTCTATTGGGATAAGGGTAGACTTCTTAATTTAATCCTTTAGATTCAAACTTAACCCCCAAAATTTCCTTATCCTTCCTAGCCTTCCCAATCAAAACCAGGTTAGGCTAATTTGAGCCCAACAAGTGTAAGAGCATAAAGTATGTATTGGAATATAGCAATCCTTTTGGAGGATAGCCATAAATTGGACCCAAGGCTTTTAGATGATGATCCATGACCCAAAAATGACAAATCAAGGCTCAACCAACATGGCAACCTACATGGTACTACCATTTTGGAGCGAAAATCAATTGGTTCTGAGCCAAAAAAAACAAGAGCGCAAAGGAGAACTCATGGTTTGGAGAACCAAGATGCAAAGTAATGTCCAAGGCAAGGTCCAAACTCAAGGATTCAATTTGCTTCAAATGAGCTCAATTTTTTTCCTAGGAATTTGAAACCTAGACTTCATCTGAAATGGGCCTTAGAAAATGGTTTTCTTACATGACAAATTCAACTGAAACATAGGTTAGAAATGAGTTAATATTGGAATACCAAGGGTTTAAATCCATGGTATGAGCCATGAAATTAAATTTTCTTTTGAACATGGACTTGTTCCATATTTTCATTTTAGAAAACCAAACATATTACCAAGGTTTGTTTTTTCAAATTTCTCAAGTATGTCCACTCACATGGATCCTCACCATTAATTTCCTGGTGATTATCCTAGATGGGTTGTAGCACATTTACAAAAGTGCCATTATTGTTAATGATTTGAGAAGGGTTTAGGTTTTAATGTGGATACTTTAATTTAATTTATTTTTAAAATGGTGAAAACATCCCTTAAAATTACAAGTTTTTTTCATTTTTTTCATTTTCTAAATTGTTTTTGCTAAGTTGATTTTTTTGCTATAATTAAAGCTATTGGACATGACTTGACAACTTGTAACAATAAGCAATGAACAACAAGGGGTTTACCTATTGATTACATATGCAAATGACCCAAAACAAGAGCTAGCTTGAAACAAACATGAATTAAAATGTTCATGAGGCCTCACAAGAGGTCAAATACGAAAAGACTTGTAACCTTTTCTTTTGTGCCGAAATCTCACAACCAATGCGACTATCATTTTTTGAAACATGTGACAAAATAAATCTTTTTAGCGTTTCTAGTCATCTAATTTAGACTTTTTTGGACCTAAATAATCAAGATTCTTATTTAAGTTTCGAAAGATAGCAAAAGAAAAGAAATATTTTCATATTTTCTTTGTAGCCAAGTTTGGCTAAATCATCTTATGTATGATTGCAACTTGTGCTCCATCACAAACTTGAAAAAGGAAAAACACTTGAAAAGAGGCAATGGTGAGGACTAAGAGCTTTTCTCTTTGTTAAAAAACAAATGAAGAAACTCTTGTGGCCAATCCTCCATCAAGGAGGTTGAGAATTTCTACAAAGTTTTAAAATAAAGCTAAAACATAACAAAAATGCAACAAAAAAATAGAGCTATATGTTATTAGTGTTAATAAATGAAAATGAATCAATGAAAGAATATAATTAATTAAAACAAAAATTTATAAGGAGCTCTCCACCCAACCTTGGGATCACACAAGTTCCTACAAACTTTTATGATTTACCCTCAAACTTTAACTTATTCCTAATAGCAGGTGAACATCTCACATGTGCAATATTACCTCCATTTAATTTGGGTGAACATCATATATAATGAGTTATTTAATTCATTTTAATTCCAACATTTTATAGTTCTAAAAAGTTAAGTGTTTGAAGCACAAACATTTAAGATAAAAATAACTTGATAAAAATAACTTGATTGGAATTAACATCCAACACTATCATTAAACCAACTATCAAGTTACACACTTGACCACAATTGTCAAACATTGAAATGTTCAAACTTGTCAATAAAAAAATACCTTGGTCAATATATTTGTAACTATATTCTCTATGTTGTAATATATCAACTTGATAAAATTATTTTCAGTTTTTTTACACACCAAATAATGATGAATCTTATACATTTTTCACAAGCATAAAAAGTTGGGTTATTTGATAAAGATATGTAACTTTGATTGTTATTATATATAATAATGGGTTTCATATATGGTTGATCAATAGTTTTAAGTAATGATGAAAGTCACATTCCTCGCATCCTTGTTAAGGAAATTATTGTACATTCAAAATTTATTTATGACATAACAATACATGGTTGTTTTTCACTACTCGAACTAATAACTTTAGATTTAGATTTTTAAAATAACAGTGTTCATCAATGTTCATCGATATTGTTGACACAATTTGCATCACAATATGCGTACATTTGTATGCTCTCATAAATATTATGATAGATTCCAAAATTGAAATGGGCTTTGGTAGGCATTCATTTCAAAATGCATTTGGCTTATATTGTTTTCATCAATTCCATGATTATAGCTTACATTCTTATCAAAATGAACTTTGTCCCAACTATGGTTTGCACCCTTTCAAAACAGACCTAACCTTGGTTATAGCTTATGTCTTTGTCAAAAAATGCCTTGCCTCAAATATGGTTTACATTCCCATCAAAACCCACTGAACCTTAGTTATAATTGAAAATATTTCTTTCTAAAGGTGAATTGTTATGAAGCTCCAAGATCAATGAACCAAATATATTAGCAAATTGTAAAGATAAACAAAATGATCACAAAAAGTTTAATCTTGCCTACTATAATTACATGTGAAGAACCTTTGAACTTGTTTTTCCAATCTTGTTTTTTTTGTGACATTTTTTTGCAAAATGATCTTTAATGCCATAATTATATTGAACTTATCTTAATTTACACCCTTTTAAAATTTTCCAAAAGCATTTTTAAGGGTTAATGTTTCTAACTTCATACCATGGTTGGGTACATTTCTCTTAAACTACATTTCTTATTGCAAGAATTGTCCCCATAATAACTCCATAGACAATTCATCAATATGGGTACTAAGCAAAAACACCAAGTTATGGGAAAAAAATTATAAATAATGTTGGTTGGTTCTTTGGTTTTAAAAGCCCTTAGTCCTAGTTTTAAATATTTTTCAAGGGTTTGGTTATGGATTAATTCTAGTCATTTAAAACAAAAATGGGACCTAGTTTTAATTTTGGGTTTTTACAAGAAAAACAAGAAAGAAAAAAATAGCTAAACGAGTAAAGTGATGAGTAGGGAAACCATGAACATTAAATACACAATGGACCTTACTAGCAATTCGATGCTTGTTCGAAATTGATGCAAGAAGTTTTCAACAAACAAGAAAATCTTGAAAGCTTGAACAAGAAAATCAATAAAGATCAACAATAAACATAAAACCACAAAAAAACCAAAAAAATCAAAGGCTTTAAAAATGGAACTAAAATTACATTAAAAAATAAAATAAAATTTAGTTATAGTTTTCAAGCACCCTTGGAAGTGGACCTTAAGTCTAGTTCTAGTTATTTTGAATGTTAGAACTAAGGGATGGTTCCCACCTAGTTCCAAAAATTGAACCCAACAAATTTGATTTTAAGTTCACCTAGGTACAAAATTGGGATCTAGTTTCGGTTAAGTTCCTTAGAACTAGAATTGAAAACACCATTTTTTAATCAAGTAATAAGATATGTAACCAACATTGGTAGCAAACTCCTTAGAAGTGCAAATGCCAAATCTTCATTAGAAACTACATGATTAATGTTTGCTAATTTGTCAACAATCATGCAACGCTTGTGAATATGAACTTGCATTGAAATGCTTTCCTCCATTTTAAAATTGTGAATCTTTTGACATAGTTGTAATCTATTGCCAACATGTTGTCTTTCAAATGTTGCACATAAGTTATCCTAAGATTCATTCACATTCTTCTCATGTGCTACGTGATGTAAGAAACAATCAACAACATTTAGGAATATTATCTCAAGAATGAACTTTTTTCTTTTCAAGAACATGCGATGTTAATGAATACCTCTTGCAAGATTTTTTTGTCCAAAAATCTAGTGGCAATGACTCTATTAAAGTGACTTCCCATAAATCTTTTTCATGCAAGAGAAACTATGGATCTTCATTTGCCAACTATGAAAATTATTGCCATTAGGCTTTTAAAAAAATCAAAAGTAGGTGCCATGATTGTCATTAGAACAATGTTAAATAATAGATGTTTAAAACTTCAAAACTTTTCAATGAACAACTATATATGCAACAAAAAAATTCCTTTCTACAAGAGCAATCAAGCTTTGATACCATGTTGGAAATTGAGATTAGTTCAATGAGAAAATAAATATGAATAACATAAATTTATAACGAACTCTCTAGCCAACTTTAAAATCACACAAATTTGTTACAAACTTTTATGATTCATCTTTCAATTCTTGTTTACTTTTAATAAGAGGTGAAGATCCCATATGCAAATGTTACATTCCTTAGTTTTGCATGCACAATTGCATGCACAAGGTCATCAACACATAAAAATGTTACCTCTAACTAACATAGATGAACATCACATGTAATAAGTTATTTAATTAGAATTTTAACTCAAATATATCATAGTTCCAAAAAATTAAATGCATGAAACACAAATATTTAGAGTAAAAATAACATAGGATGTGACATCCAACAATTAACAAACATTAAAAGATATGGAAATGCTCCCAATGTGACACATCATTTTGCTTTGAAGACTACATTTAGATATTTACAAACATTACAAAATGAGATTGAATGCAAAAGGAAAGTTATTTTGAACTTTGGGGATTTTACATCACTAACTCTATCCATATCATGACATGAGTTGTGAAGGGATTGGTTTTTTAATGTCTTGCGATAGAAACTAGAAACCATAAACCTTAATACTAACTGCCATAGCCATATCATTATTTTCTATTGCATGTGGGTGCTAGGGGTGTTGTTGATGACATGTAAATGCGTATCTTATTATAAAATCAGCTTCAACATGTGTTAAAATGAATAATTAGTTAAATTTGAAATTTTCATTTCATAAAAATAAAATGTTTAAAAATATTCCAAAAAAACCAATGATCTTATTTTATTTTTTAAAATAAAAAAACCATAATTACTGATTATTTAAAAATTCAAATAATCACATAACATTGTTAAAAGTCCCAAAAACATTTGGGTTAAGTCTTTTAACTTTATAAATATCCCATCAACTTAAATTAAATCAAAGATTTTGAATTCAAAAGTTGGCATATCATACTAACTTTCATTAGTTAATCTTGTTGCAATGGTTATATATGAATGATCTTCAAGTAGGCAATTTCTAATGCTTCCCAAGTTGATTTAGGCTCTAATTTAAAAAAAACTTCATCACTCAAGAAGGTTAAAGTACCAAATAATGTTGGGTGGTTCCCACTTTTTCATGAGAACCATTACTTTTGGTTCTTAGCCTATTTTTCAATTATGAAATAGCTTTTTTAACAAATAAAATAAAAGCTTAAAAAAGCCAACCAAGGTTTTATGATATTGGAAACCAAACCCTTTCATTAATTTTCACAACGTAAGTTTTCACAAGTTTGTTAATTGATTTGAATTGATTTTTGAAATGAATTATAGAAAAAAATCTTAATTTGATAGAATTTTAAAAGATAACTTTAATAACCAAGTTGAGAAAGTGAAAATATCAAGTTTTTTTTTCCCAAATTTCACATGTCCACAATTTTTTCCTTTTCAAATTCACCTTCAAGTTCTTCCAATTGTTATGGTGTACACAAAAGGAGTCAAAACTAAATGTCCATAAACTATATTTCAAAACTTTGCAACTTAAAATTCATTTACTTTGATTTTTTAAAAATCACATTTAATTGACTTGGGCCTTAAAAATAAAAATAAGTAAAGATAATCATGATATCGAATTGCTTCATGCTTTGACTAAATTTACAACTAATCACATTATAAAACTTGTTTAAAACACCATCTTTGATAATAATATACCATTTTTTTTTATTAATTCAAAAAATAAATTTCAATTGTGTGCATAAATGAAATCAACACATAAGGTATTTACATCTTCAAGACAAAAATATTTTCCAACTTACAGACATTATAATCATCACCATTATTATAACATAGTATACCATCAAAGGTTGGTGCAATTTCAACTATTTATTCTTCATCCCCTATACCCGCTCAAAATAAGTTCCTAGAGTGCCTCTATAAGAGAAAGCCAATAGAGATATCACATAACACCCCTTAAAACAAACCCTACAACAGACCCAATGTTTTTTTTCTGGAGAAATTTCGCTATTTTTTGACAAATAAATTGGCATTTTATTGGAAAAAAATTGTTTTTCTAGTGTAAATGCGACTCTATATATATATATAGGGTTAAATTTCGCCAAAATTTCGATATGAGAAAATTGAAAAAAACAAACACTGCACACAACACTCTCATTTGGCTCCTCAATCCACAAAATTTTCTACGAGTGTCATTAGTGCATTAGGAGGGGAATTTTGGCCACTTTTCAACTTTCCTTTCTTTTTCTTGTAGCCAAATTTGGCTAATTCTCTTGTAGATGATCACAAGTATGGCTACATGACAAAATTGAAAAAAAAAAAAAAAAAAAAAAAAA
>Ga0116231_10002800_pt1 | contig 36333 bp, 25 predicted proteins | sample S1TSphgellanicum_2_FD_89695 | JGI IMG/M metagenome (GOLD analysis project Ga0116231, IMG submission 89695) | Host-associated microbial communities from peat moss isolated from Minnesota, USA - S1T2_Fd - Sphagnum magellanicum MG | ecosystem: Host-associated > Plants > Peat moss > Unclassified...
ACGCACGCACGCACGCACGCACACAAAAACCACAACAACACAGACGACGCACCTCCCGTGTCGAAACAAACGACAGAATCAAAACCAAAACTGCTCAACTACAGAGAAAACAAAATAAAATAGCTACAATAAAGAGATGGAATGACAAAGGCATGAAAGTTGGAAGCTCGTAGGTACCTCGACATCAGGAAAACAAGAGACCGAAAGACCGGCCAACAAGTACTCCTCCTCCTCCTCCTCCTCCTTGCTCCGACGCTTGCTCCTCTTGCCGCTGCTCAATAATAATTCTGCTGCACATCGCACATTTGTAATAAAAAAAATCTTCAACTTCCGCTTCTCCGCTACCTCGCTTGTCTGTCTGTTGTGTGTCTTTGGCTCTCTCTGTCTGTCTGTCTATTTTGTGTGTGCGAGCGAGCGAGCGAGAGAGGCTATTACTCCTCCGGAGTGTTGCCACAAGAGAGAGATGTGCACACGCAACGAGCATACGCGTGAGAGAGAGAGAGAGAGCGGAAAAAACAAAAGAGCGAAAAAGAAGACCAAAAAAATTACAAAAGGAAAACAACCTCATGAAGTGCGCAGCACAATAATCAAATCACTTGTTAATTAATTAATCCACTAATTAAATTAAATTATGCTAATCCCCACTTAATTAGCAATCCACTAATCACAATCTTATTAAAACCCTTTTGCACTAAATCTCCACCTTTAATCACCTCCATTAATCACCTCCATTAATCAATCCACCCACTTATTTATTAAATTAAAAAAAGAATTTGCACTAATTCTCTTTATACTAAACTCTTAAGGTTTTTTTTTTCCTTTTTTTTTTTCCTTCAAGCTGTTGTTGTTGGTATTGTGCACCTTTGGGTTGTTTTGTTTGCCCATTTTGTGTGTGTGGAAAGTGGGGAAAATGAGCAAGTCAAGAATGTTTTTTTTTTTTTTTATAAATTTTCCCTTACAACCAAAAAAAGAGTCATGTTCCGTCTTCTTCGTCATCAAAGGAGGGAGTGCGGAAAGTAGGTATGGTCTTGGTAACCAAAACCTTAGGTAAAAAGTGTTGTGTTTTGGGTCCCTCTCCTACGACTCCAATGATCGACTAACTTTCTTCGAGCGGGCTCCGGTTTTAATTTCTTTGTTTATTTGCTTCTTTCTTTGAGTCATGTACCTATTTCTTGGGTATTGGAGTGTTTTTTTTATTATTATTAAAGCTTTGAGCTTCTTTGGGCATAACCTATTGAGGATGATTAATGGCCTGGAGTGACCTAGTCGTCATGGTTATGTCCGACACCCAACTAGTTAACTTAAATTAGAGTTTATATTCGTCATGGTTATGTCCGACACCAAGCCTAGTTAACTTCAATTAGAGAGTTTAACCTTGGGGGTGGGCTTTATTTCGTGTTTCTCCACCACGAGGGAAAAAAACCAATCTTTTCGGACACTCAATCTCCTAATATTAGTTACGCACTAGTGTCCAAATTCTTGAAACCGGAACACACACACACGCACAACACACAACGTACACGAGAAAGTGAGTAAAATTACTAACAAATGAGACTAACAAGGATGCCTAGTGTTTCTTTTTTTTTGTTTTGGGGGAGAGAGGAGGAGGAGGCCGGGCCGGGCCGGGCCGGGCAGGGCAAGGCAGGGCAGGAAAAAGAAAGTTCCATTTTATTTTTTAAAAACACAATTTATGTCCATATTATTTATTAATCAATTTCCCTTCGAATTCACTGGTCCCCCGGCTGTACGGAAGTGGGCCGACGTCGGATGGGACCGAGGTTTAGTCGGGTTTCTGCGTACGTGGCCTATTGGCCATGTGTTTGGCGTGTGTACACCACAAGGCTGCGCGTGTGGAATGCAAGTCGGCCCGTGGTCCCGCGCTTGTCGGGTTTCGCCAGGTACGGTGGAGCGTAGATACTCCCAAACCGTGTATATGTATTGGAGCTGTTGTATTTAGTACATATACGCATACGAATACGCTCCTCCAGTTCTTTTTCTTCTTCTTCTTCTTCTTCAGGAAATAATTTCACCAAAGAAACCAGTTAACCTAACTCAAGTAGAAGCACCTTACACCATTGGTGCACTCTAAATTGATCCTTTATACTTTGGACCTTTATAAATATTCAATTTTTTTTTGGAATGTATGATTGTAATAAAAAGATAATTTTAAATAATTTTTTCAAAATGAAATATATCACACAATATGAAAAAAAATTTAAAAAATTTTTTTGGATGAAAAACAGTCAACAAACATTAACCCCAAAAAAATATAAATCAAAAACAATTTGCCAAATTTCACCATTTTTTTTTCTTTTTTTGGGAGAGTGTCACTACATGTATGTTTATTAGCTTACACTTTTTAATTGTCTTGCACAAAAAATTTGTTAGTTAAGTCCAAATTTTGTTTGGGAGGCTTGCCATTGTTGCTACATTACATAATTTTTTGAAAGAAAAAAAGCATTGAATATGAATAGTGGCTTGGTATTAAGATTATTGTTTGATTATATTAAAAGCGTTATTTAGGACCTCACTTTGACCACATGTGGTGTCAATTTGAGATGTTACACCCACAATTCAAAAAAAAAACCTAGTCACAATTTAAGAAGCTCCTATAAATATTTTTTGTAAATTCATAACTAATTGATATAAAATGTCCAAAAAATGAGCCTTTTACTTGGGTTGAACTTCAAATTGTCTTGTGTTTAAAACAACTATGAATGTTGGTAAAGCTTGAAATCAATCTAGTTTATTCCCAACACTTATTTTGACAATTTTAGGTGTTTTTCTCTTAATATATCTTGGTCATGTGTTAAATGTGAAAAGGCCTAATCCTTGGAAAACACCTTGGCCTTGGCTATTCTAGCTCCTTTTATTAGTATGTTTATAATATTGATTTTTGATGTTTGTTGGTTGTTGGTTTTTTTGGTTGTTTTTTTTTTTCCCCAAGATTTAATTATTATAATTTTTAACCTTTCATTTTTATTTTATTTTTAACATGTGGAAAAGTTTTTTACAAGATGGGTAATAAGGTTCAAATCTTGTAAAATCTTGAAGAATTTACCATTGTCATTAATTTTATTTTTATAAAAAATAATTGACTAGTTACATAATGACTTGATTTCTTCTTTATTTATTTGCTTAAAAAATCTTATGGAAAATAATGAAATAATTTAATGTGTTTTGTTTCAAAATTTAAACAAAAATGTCTTTTTTTTTAAAAATAATTGACTAGTTACAATGAAAACATGTTTTAAAATATTTTAAATGTTTACAAGTATGAGATGCAAAGTCATTTAGTTTAATTTGAACATATGGGTTATGCGTGAGATGATGTTTATAGTTTAGAGGAAAAAGCGAAATCGTTGTGTAAAGCCATTAATACTTTTTTTTCAAGTCAACAATACACATAGGACACAAAATTATTAAAGGGGTTTGATGTTCATCCCACCTTGTAACTCAAAGGAGGAAGTGGATGAACTTCCAATGAAAGAAGCTCCATAGGCAATGCTTTAGTCTTTTGATTCAAATTGGCTTCATCTTGGGTGTAGTGGATGACTAGACTTGTGTGAAGGAAATGTAAAAAAAGACAATCTTTCGACTCTAGGTGAATAGTTGAATAATTGCATTATGTTAAATGATGAAAATTTTGATGTGTTTGATTAGTAACCAACAAAGTTCATAGTGTCACACCCCACTAAAATAAAACATGTAAACTTTATAAATCTCACATTGTTGCAATTGTTGAAAAACAAGAACAAGGAAAATGTTATTACACAAAATAAAACTTGCATGGACATTTTTTAGACATAGATTGTAGACATCATAAATAAAATTAACAAAAATGATTGAAGGTGTGACTAATGGCCCTAATCATTACATCAACATATATTTTAATGACAACAATAATTGGAATTAAATTAATTGAACCAGGTATAAGGTCCATTAATGGTCATCACTATGATAATTTCATATGTCACCCACTTGATAATTTTACATGGAAATGGCAAGGTAAGGGGGGCAAAAAAATTACGATTTAAAGTGCAACACAAGCTTTTGCAATTATGCAATTGTTGATCCTTTTGGCCAAAATATGTCACAACGCATTTTGTTGTCGGGGAATTTTTTTTGGGCCTATGAGAAGATGATGTTTTTGTTAGTGATATCATGTAATTTGAAAGGCTAATGCATACAAGGATTTGACCAATATGTCTTAAATTTTCTTGAATGACATTTTTCATTTGAATTTTCTATTTCATCTTCTTACTTCCATATTCCTATAGTAGTTGTCAATATCCTCAATGATTGCTTGTAATCCTTAACCCAAAATTGATAGATTACTAGTGATCCTTTCTATTTATATTGCATTGTCACATTTTATTTTTATTATCGTACTTTAATTGAAAAAAAACTATTAGTTTTCCATATATTGTCCTTTTTTTTTTTGTCTATTTTTGAAAAGTTAAGTGATTCACCTCTATATGCAACACATTTGGTTATATTTATAATGGGCATTACACCACTGCAAAGAAATTTGCAACATTGAAATAGTAGGAAAGTTAAGAGATGCCATTGCGTTAATTACATACGAAAATTAAATCCTTTGATGATGTAGAAACATAATTTGAAAACACTTGTGAAAATTTTGGAAAAAAATAAATTACAATATCTTAAAAAGGAGTGCAAACATCCTACTAAGAGAAGACAAATTCATTTTCGGTCATTGCATATTAGTGGAAGATGTTACATGTGTAGCCTCGAGTGAGGCTACAACAAATGTATGTGTTTTCGGTATCAATAATGTTATTTTGTTTCATAACTTTTCATAATGTATTTGCAACAATGGTAGTAGAGTCCTCTTAATGATGACCACCACTATGCCACCATTATCATCAAAAGTTGTCCTAGTTTTGTTCATCCTTATATTCCCTAATTGCTTATAGGTCTAAGAAATCTTGGTTCTAAGTATAAAGGTGGTCAACAAAATGTACATCCATGAAAAACCATTTCAATTCCATTTTTCTTTTTTTTATTTTCATCTTATTCCTAAATTTGTGAGATGAAGAAATTCTTCACATGCAAAAATTACAATTCTCATTAAAGGTGAAACGTTTTTTATGTTATGTTAGTTAAGTTAGATTTGAGATTATTGATGCAATTGTGCAAGTAAAGAACATTTCTTTCACAATACTTCAACACAAAACATTTATTGACAAAGATTGAAATTTACAAAACCATGTGATGCCTTCCTTTCATAATCCTTAAAACCATTTTGCAACTTATGTAACAAAAATGGTTCTGTTACAAATCCTTTTGAACATTGTTTCCACTAGATGCAACATAATTATGTCATCATCACAAATTTACAAGCTTCATGGGTTAGTTCCAAATCTATGCAAAATTTGTTATTTCATAGGTTTGTATTATTTAAACTCAAATTGCTGTGCATTATTTAAACACATAAGTCATGTGCATGACTTTCATGTGTAAACAACATGAATGAACATCCAACATCTATGTCTAAACAATATGAATAGGCATATGACATTCGTGTTTAAATAATGTGCACGACATTAATGTTCAAACAATACAAGTAGATGAATGACATTTGTGTTTGTTCCATACAAACCTATGAAAAACAAATTTCGCACAATAATTATTGGCAAATCGTGGCCCATGAAGTTTGTGATGATGTTTCATCTTGGTTTGATGAACTTTTGTTCTATTTGAGTTTTTGGAAAATGTAATTTTTATGCTTCAATTATTTTCAAATTTTTTAGATTAAAAAAACTTCTACAATTTTTCTTCTCTTATTTTCATTTTAAATTACTTCATTCTATGTAAAATAAAACATGTTTTGTATTTCCAAATCAAATAAAACTAGAAGAACTTGAGAAATTTTCATTTAATTCAATAATAATAATAATAATAATAATATCTTCAAAGTACATGGTCTTTTGTACTTATATACAAGAACATAAATCAAAAGTTATGACAAGTAAATAACTAGTAAAAATATAACCAGTAAGGCTATTAAAAAATGTAAGAACTTTGTATAATTACATATCTAACTATTTAAGTATTATAAATCACAAATCAATCTTAAACAATTCTACATTCTTTTTGTAACTTGATTTCTTTACAATGAAAATCCAAGAAATGTTCAAAAGTTGAAGTTTAGAAAATTGATATAATGATATAACTACCAATTTTTTGTTGGGAATTACAAGCTTGCATTGATTCTATCACAAAGACTTGTTTTTGCTTTGTAGATTTGACCATTGATTTTATTCATCATTGTGCCATGAAGAAATAAAAATCAAAACTTCATCCCAAGTTGAAGAATGAAATCCATATAAATAGGGTTATATTTGCAAGCTTATATGTGTAGGGTGTGTTGGAGGTGTGCCAATGTTTTTTGCAATTTTCAAACTTACATGAATTTGAGTTGAAATCTTTTTTCCCCATTCAATACATCAATGACTTGGATACACCACATCACAAATGAACTAGGAATTGTTCAAGACGAATTATATGACACATGTTCAAGAAGGCCTCAATGAGAATTCAAGCGTTGGCAAAAACATTTCTAGAAGTTTAAGTAATATATGGATGCCCTTTGGTCCCTCTAGACAAAGATATCAATTTTTGTCAAGTGAGAGAAATCAAGATGAACAATTTATTATCCATTTTAGAAAAGAAGAAACTTGATGTTTAAGACACACTAATCCATTCTCCAAAATGAAGCAACCTTCAAATTAGAATGAAAAAACACACCTAACCATTAACTGATGACACAAAATATGCAAAAAATTATCAAAATGGAATCTGAACTCAAAACACAAAAAATTGGAAACATGGAATGGAATGAACAAAACGTGGTGCAATGTCATACCTTAAATTGAAGTTAATTAGATCAAATGTTTCAAATTGCATTATTCATATATATTTGTGTTTGTTTTGAAAAATTATATGATTGGAACTTGACATATGATTATCTAAAGAACATTTAAAACCAATTTAGACATGTTATCTATCAATGTAAGTGAAAAATGGACAATAAGTGATGAAGTTCATTTATTAATTCAATAAATAAAGTTTCATGTCCATGGATGTTGAATTATGTGATGATGGATGAATTCATGTAGTTTACCCAAAAAAATGGCAAATTCAATGCTATTGAAAAACATCATCCATTTTGAATGAAAGTTGGATGAATAGCTTCATCCATGAATAATGAAATAGGTGATAATGGATGAACTTCGTCAATGAAACATTAATTAAAACACATGGCCCATCATATGGAATCTATTATGGACCTTTTATATAATAGATCAAAGGTCATTTATGACACCAACAAACTTTAATTCCTTCATTAAGTAATATGAATTATTGGTTGTTCACACAAATATGATTATGTTTTTTTTATAAAGTATGTTTATTTATATCATTGTCGTTTTCCTTTAACAAAAAATTTCAATTACATTTGAAAAATGGACATAAATAATGCAACCATTCTTTTTTTGGCAACATATTTGAAGTGACAATCAAACAATTGAACAACCACTATTTATGCTTGCATCCAAAATTGACAAAAAAAAAAACAACTAACAATGAAAATTTTGTTATAGCTAACATGCCACCCTACTAAAGAACTTCAACTAATTATTAATGACATTAAGGGGGGATTAGACCCCCATCATAAAAGTTATATTCATTACAACATAATGTCCCCATAATGTCTAGCACCAATAAGTTTATAATGTTCTTAAAACCAAAAAAAAACATATATGGGGAAGTGGTCATTAAATCAGTGAGGATCATGAAAGCAAAAGATCAATAATTCCATGAAAATCATGTTATTTATTCACATACAACAACAAAAAGTTCAAAAACCACAACACATATAGAACATGAAATCAAAGCAAAACACAATTTTAAAATCCACATGAAAAAATAGACCAAGACCCAATGGTTCAAGGCCCCAAGGGATGCAAACACTTGGCAATGGGAGCTTACAATTAAAGAACATTTAAACATCAAAGGCATATCAACATTTCTTTGATTACCAAATGCTCACAACTTCATCATAAGGAAAATTTTACATTATAAAAAAAGATTTACCTAAACATGCGAACATACAAATCCAAGTGTTTAGTCAATTGATTATGGATCTTGAACTTGATGTAATTCAAATTACTAAATACTCATTCATCTTTCATTAAACTCAACATTTGAACTATGGCAATTTTTGCTAATTATATATATTATGAGACACATTATGAGATACGACAACAAAATTAGCTATGATCCTTCACATTTTTGTTAAAGGGTTAATAACATTAAAAAGGCTTGAGCCAACTTTGGCATTACTTTCCATCATCATTTTGAACATGGATAATTTGTACACATATAATGTAAATGCACACGACATTTCAATAACCACCAATATTGTGTGGTTTAATTTTTTTTTAAAAACCCTTTGGTCTTGACTTTAACATTGTAAAATTTATTTGGAGATTCTTTAGGTGGGGGTTTGAACCTGATCCTTTCAATTTCTAAACCCTTTGGTTCCAATTTTAACACATTTTAAAACATTAAAAAACCTTTGATCCTAGTTTTTAAATTATACAAGTTCCATATTATATACATTACACACTCCCCAATGCTAAAACTTGTAGGGGTACACAATTTTACAACCAATTAAAATGAGGGTTTATATAAGTCCAATGTTCAACAACTAAATAGAATTAATATTTTACTTCAGAGTTCAATCAACTTGTAAACTTTTCAAAAAAACTAAATCAACATTCTTACTTAAAGATCCAAACCTTGTTTTCAAGAATTGTTTTTTTCAATTCCAATTTAGATTTTGTATCTAGCAAAAGATTAATTCCATGGCTCAATTCTTGTGCCAATTCCCACCAAAAGAGTATCAACTTGCTTAATTTTAAGCTTGCAAATGTGATACCTTCACCATAGTGATGACCACCGTTTCAACAATCCCCATTTTTTTTAAGGTATAAAACAAAGCTAGAACAACATTTATATGGGTGTTAAATGATTCATCACATTTTTCAAGCAACCAATAGTGAGGATACACAAAATTTAAAACCTTGTTCATCCTTTTTTGTGAAAAGCGTGTGTGTAGTTCAACCACTATTTTGAGGTTGCCTCGAAACATTAAAGGTTGACATGACATTCCATAACTTGGAAAAAAATGCCCCTAATCACATAAACATTTCACCCTTATGTTAAAATCTCAAGCTTTTGCCCAAACGTGGTTTGTTTGGCATTCAAATGCCAAATGATCAATGCAATTGTTGAGGTTTATAATATCATCCATTTCATTAAAATTGTTTCACACATACCACCTTTCACAAGATACTAGAAAATTATGTCAAATGAGTTACATCTAAGAGTAGTAAAAGGATCTATAAACATTTCATTTAACTTTGCTTGGGTTTATATGATTGCGTGTACCAAATCAACAACAATGATATCTTGGGCTTGTGCAAATTTAATCAAGTTTTTAACTACGTTTAAAAAGAGGAACAATGAAAACAAGGTTTAACAAAGACTTAACACCAACCAAATGTTGCAAGTTGGAGACAACAATTAAGAGTGTAAGGTTGTCTATTGCCATCTTCAACAATAATGGATGGTACTTTTGCAACATTTGTTTGAATGGGTTCAAACATATAAATTTGACATGTTTTGGCATTGTTCAAAATCTTTAAGCCTTTTGTTTCCATGATTTCTTCTAATTTAGCCAATTCCAAATTCCTCTTCAGAAAGTTAAAAAAATATTTGTGAAATGAAATCATGACTCCCTCAAGGTGATTGACCATGTGTAGAGTAAAGAAGGTTTAAACAACTAGATTGTTTAATGCAACATATAGTGAACTCCAATAATGAATGGAAAAAAATGAGATTAAATTTTAACAATAATATATGTTTGGTAGCCTTGAAATACACTAACCCCACCAACATCAAAATACATAATGTTTTGGGAAATGACATTAAAGTTTGAAATACTTCCATTCCTGTGAATTGCTTCTATAATCAATGTAGTAATGAAGTTGGTTGCATTAAAAGCATCCACTATAGTTCCAAGGACAATAACATGGGGACCTTTGTCCAATTATAAATGGTGAATGCATGAAGTGACTGAAATAACTTCATCACAAGACAAAGTAAAAAAATAGCCTTGCTTATCCAATGCAAGCTTGGTACTTTCATGATGATGGTATGGAAAACTTTAGCCATACCCCACCATACATTAATACACCAAATTTTTTTATAGCAATGTTTAATTTTTAATAAGTCAAGAAGAAACCCCATGTTTTCAAAATCTAACATTAGTTTACCATTGGTTAACAAATACAAAATATGGCAACAAATTGAAGAGTTTTTTTGCGTGTTAAATGCCAAATCTTGAGTAACAATATGTCAGAAAGCATAATTATGGGGGATTTGGACAAACAAAACTTCATGTTTGACATGTGCACACTTGTTGTGATAAAACATCCCAATTTTTACCCCCCAACATAACAAAAGTGGTTTTCCTCCTACCTACATGCTTCAACATTTGGGGATCAATAAACATTTTTTGCCTTTAACTTTGAAATAGATTTTTCATCTCATAAAGGTCATTAAACTATACCCATCGATCATTGTTTTTGCCCATGGCAATCATGTTGCCCAAGTGTCATAGAATTTTGGCTAGGTTCGTATTTTCATTTATTGACAACAATGTTTGGGAGTTTAGGCTCGTGCTCCAAAATCTATAAAATTCATAGAAACTATTTTTGCATTATTTGATGAAGTAACATTATTAGGATTGGAAGAGATTGTGTGTGGAATGCTTCAAGGAGAGAAGACTCAATAGCAAAAACTTCCACAAAAGGAAAAAAAATAGAAAGTTTGTTTAACACCAAACAACTCTTTTGTACCTAAAGTTCAATGGAGGCTTCAATGGGACAATGACACATAAAAAAAAATCAAGACAACAAAACAAACCAACAAACGTTAAATTTCAAAAATAACAAAACCAATAGACTACAACAACAACAAGAAAAAAAAACACAAAACTATTACAAAACTTAGGTCAAATTGTAAAAGATCCTCAATACTTTACTCAAATTCTATAATTGCAATTTGAAGAAGAGAAGTCATGAAACTTGACAATCAAGTTAGAAGACCAAAACATCAAGCCTTAGCAAAAAATGCATTAGGATTCCTTATTGCACCTTGCATAATCTTAACTCTTATGCCAAAAACTTTATAATGTGTTGCGAATCAATTTTTTCATGTGCCAACAACACTTTGCAATACGATTCCTCCATTTGCCACACACTCTACAAAATGATTCTTTCGCAAAAAAAACTTGCTCGACTCTTGAAGATCGAATCTTTACAAACAATTTCTCCATGAAAAAAAATAAAAATCAATTGCCTTTCAAACAAACACAAAATACATGAAGACAAGTGCTTTTTGGGATTTTCAAATAGCCATAATTTAACCAAGTTTCAAGAAAAAATCGCCAGATTTCTATACATGGTTCAAGTAGAGTAGCCAAAAAATATAAAAAGCATGTTTTAAAAAAATTTACTTTCATATTTAGCTTGTAGCCAAATTTGGCTAAATCTTCCTGTGGATCATAGCCACAAAAAACACTAGTTGCTGGTGAGTGAGGAAGAGAGCCTTTATAAATGAGCTAACAATTTCTTCTTACGACTTACTAGTAACATTAGAAAGAGTTTAATTTAATTACTAGTAAGTCTTTTTCTGAGAAGAAGGACTTACTAGTAAGTAGTAAGTCCCATCCATGGTCTTCGCAGAAAGAAACGTGTGCTTTCCTGTTAGGGTTAGGGTTTGGAGCTCTTTGCGTTTTGTAGTTTTTGCACGGTGCTTTTGTGTGTGTGTGTATGTGTTTGGGGAGTGATTTCGCGCTGGAGCAGCTTTGAGCTTTGTGTGTTGCCTGGGTGTGGGAGAAGGGGGGGCGGGGGAAAGTGATCTGCGAGGAGGAAGGATGAACAAAACCAAGAGAGCAACAACTGGTGTGGAGAATGGGGAGAAAGGTGGAGATGGGGGTTTGATTGGAGTTGACGATTCGGCCTTAGCATCCGCCATTAGCAATGGGGAAGACTTAGGGCCTTTCATTCGAGCGGCATTCGAGATCGGGAGACCGGAGTCTTTGATTCATCAGCTCAAGGGGTTTGTGAAGAAGAAGGAAGTTGAGATTGAGGATCTGTGTAAGTTGCATTACTCGGAGTTTATTAGGGCTGTTGATGAGCTTCGTCATGTGCTTCTGGATGCTGATGAACTCAAGTCCGGGCTGGCCAAAGAGAATAAGCAGTTGCAGCAAGTCGGAGATGGACTGTTGACAATGCTGGATTCGCTTATTGAGTCTCATGGTACCAAGAAAAATCTGATGGGAGCTATCGACTCTCTCAAGATATGCACTGCTGTGGTTGATTTGTGCATGAGAGTGAATGATCATGTGTTGGAAAATGGCTACTATCCAGCTTTGAAAGCACTCGACATCATGGAGAGAGACTACATGCCTGTGCTCCCAGCTCGAGCTCTGCGACAGCTTCTGGAGAGACAAATCCCGGTCTGCAGAGCACATATTGAGAGGAAAGTTAACAAAGAGTTCAATGACTGGCTTGTACACATCCGCAGTGTTTCTCGGGAGATAGGACAGCTTTCTATTGGACAAGCTTCCTCAGCACGCCAAAGAGAGGAGGAACTTCGAGGTCGGCAAAGGCAGGCTGAAGAACAGAGCCGATCTGGATCCAAAGAATGTGTGTACATGTTGGAGATGGAGGATCTCGATGAAGACGACTCACAGCTGAAGTTTGACCTGACTCCTGTGTACAGAGCTTATCACATCAACACATGTCTTGGGATGCAAGACCAGTTCAGGGAGTATTATTACAAGAACAGGCAACTCCAGCTCAACTCTGATCTGCAGATCTCAACTGCACAGTCCTTTCTGGAGTCTCACCAGACCTATTTTGCTCAATTGGCAGGTTTTTTCATTGTTGAAGATCGCGTATTACGATCTGCAGGTGGCCTGATGAGCAGTGCACGCACTGAACAACTGTGGGAATCAGCAATTAGTAGAATGACAGTGGTGATGGAGGATCAATTCTCCAGGATGCAGACAGCAAATCACCTTCTGTTGGTCAAGGATTATGTGAGCTTGCTGGGCGCCACTCTTCGCAGATATGGTTACCAGGTAGCAATGCCAAGACTACATAAATCATTGCATTTGTCTGGCTTTTTTGTCTGATGCATGTGTGTTAAATGAGGACATGGCAGAAAGTGTAGATGTTAGTAAATGTTTGACTGTTTCACGGATTCATGTGGCATCAGGTTGGTCCTTTGTTGGATGTGCTTGACACGATGCGAGACAAGTACCATGAACTCCTGCTGACTGATTGTCGTCACCGGATTAATGATGTTCTAGCAAATGACAAGTATGAACAAATGGTGATGCGAAAGGAGTATGAGTATAACATGAATGTGCTGGCCTTCCATCTTCAAAACATTGACATGATGCCTGCATTTCCGTATATTGCGCCCTTCTCAGCAACAGTTCCAGACTGCTGTCGGATTGTAAGATCATTCATTGAAGACTCAGTGAGTTTTCTTGCATATGGCGGGCACATGGACTATTATGATCTTGTGAAAAGATATCTTGACAAATTGCTCACCAATGTGTTGAATGAGGCGCTGCTTAGGCTTGTCAGGAGCCCAACCCTTGGTGTATCACATGCCATGCAAATTGCTGCCAACATGACAGTGCTTGAGAGGGCATGTGACTATTTTGCACAACATGCAGCTAAGCTTTGTGGGATCCCAATGCGACTTGTGGAAGGTCCATATGGTGCATTGTCAGCTCGTGTCACTTTGAGGACCTCTCAAGCAGTTGCACATGACACCATGCTCAAGCTTGTCAAATCAAAGGTAAATGAGTTCATGCTGCTCACACTGAACATCAACTGGACCCCTGAGGATCCCCTGCAGAGTGGAAATGACTATTTGAATGATGTCATAATTTATCTGGAGACACTTGCAGAGACGGCACAAGAGATCTTACCGTTGGATGCATTTGACAAAGTTATCAGTGGTGTGCTGGAGCACATCTCTAACTGCATAGTCTCAACATTGCTGAGTGAGGATGTAAAACGATTCAATGTCTATGCTGTGATGGGGATTGATGCGGATTTGAGGTTGCTTGAGCAGTTTGCTGACGACAAGTACCAAAGCAGTGGACTGGAGAAACAGCCAGGATCCACCAATTTAAAAGGCTGTCTAGCAGAGGCACGCCAGATTGTGAACCTACTTACAGCAACCCAGCCTGAGCTTTTCCTTAACCCAGTTATCCGGGAGAAGAGTTACTCTGCACTTGATTCAAAGAAAGTCATTCAAATTTGTGAAAAATACAGGGATTTGCCAGAGAAGATGTTTGGTCGTGGGACAAGGGTGGCTCCCAAGAAGAAGGCTCTTGATTCCCTGATTAAACGATTGCGAGAGCAGTGATGAGACTTATTTCTCACACTCAGTACTAAACTTGAAAGTTCTCCCTCATTCTTCTGTCTGTTTCCTTTCCTTTGTCAAATTTTCTTGGGGTTTTTCTTTTCTGGCCATTTTCCCTTTCTGTCCATGTCTTTTTTCTTGAGGTCTTTTAGTTTTCTTTTTCTTGGGCTAGCCAGCATCATGGCTTAGTTTTCCTGTTACTGTTGATCTTGTGACAGAAGCTCAGTACGGTGGTTAATGTTCCACATTAACCTGCACCCTTTGCCAGGAATTGATGAGTCAGTGGGGATAGTATGGTAAGTGGTCAATTCCATACATGTTGCTGTTGACTGTCCCTGAACATGCATATGACTGACAATGTTGTTCAGACCGCTGCTTAATTCTGTCTTTTGGTCTACTTTTCTCCTCTTTATGGTGGGGTTTCCTCTTTTTTCATGGTTGCTGATGGTTGGTGGTTTTTTGGTCAGATCTGAAGTATCCATTTCCTCACTGTAGGGTCATCTCTCAATTCTTTTCAGGTTGACAAAATCATGAATACAGAGAAATCCTTGGTCTGTATGAAGATATTGTTTTTCACACTTGGGTACATGAAGGCTTTTGGAAGAGAGGGTCTTGGCAAAATTTGGGTATGAGGTGTAGTAACCAAAGTGCACTCATTTGGATGGATAGGAGTGTGAGTAGTTGTAGTCACTGACATGAGTTAGATGGACAAGAACATAAGAAGTTGCAATCTGAATTGATAGATATGCACTGGGGATTTGTAAATCAGCATCTGAAGTATTATCCTCAAGCATTGTCAGTTATTTTCATGCTGGTAAGAGGAGATTATGGAACTGCTATTCATCTAGCAGCTCTAAGGTGTTTTAGTCACCCTCTCCACATATGACTTTATGGTGGGCCTTTCAGGGTCTACATGGAGCCATTTTGAATCCTTTACCTCTTGTTGCGAAATAATGAGGGGGAGTATATGGGGTCACATGTCCATTGGTTGAACCCCTCGATTGTAATTAGGTCAAATCTGTTAGTTGTAGGTGTATCAACAGTGTCCAGTATGAGATTCATGGAATGCATTGTGGAAGATTATCCAGATGTTCAGATGTGGAGGTTTTGAAGATGTTTGGTTTCCAAAGATATGCATTTTTAGGGTATGTGGCCTGGAGGTGAATCCTAAGAGATTTTGGATGCATGGCTTATACATCAGAGTACATCTAGTAGCCCCCTATGATAAACATGGGTACCCTGTAATAAAGTTCCAAGTTCCATTTCCCTCTTGTGTGTAAACAGAAAAAGAGAAGGTGGAAAGTTTGAGTCACTCTTCTGAGTGCTGACACTGCCGCGTCTTACAATGAGTTGTGAATAGAGGTTTGGTTCTGCCAAGATGAATGAAGATTGAGTTTCTTTCAAGATTGCAACTTGATATACCAGTTAAGAAGCCATCTCTGCTCATTGCAACCTCATCCTATGCAACAACCTTACATGCTCTTCTTGCATGTGATTTATTTCTTTGTCATCATTATCCTGATATTGCAACCTTTTGTGCCCTCTGCTCTAGTTTCACCCCTTTCTCCCTCCTTTCTACCTTCTACTATCAGAACTGATGTAAAGAGGGATTTGGGTGGTGCAGCAGCACAGCAGTGGCCGGCCAGGAATGAGTTACAACAGGTAATCCCCACCCCGCATTGGTGCCTCCTGGGGATTGACTCTGCATGATAATGTCTGCCTTCTGTGTCCCATCGCAGGAGAACTTGTGCATCTTGAAGCTGCCCTCAACATTGGTTATGTCTGATAAGTGGCAAGAGAGCCAGGTTTGAAACATAGTCTCAGCACATATAGGCCTTGGCTATATTTTGTAGCCCAGGTTCTGTTGCTGGTTCCCTAGTACATAATTTGCCTCTAGTTTCATCTAGATCACTGTATTTTTATATTTTTTTCCCAATTGTTTCATTCTATGAGTTTTTCTTGATATCAGGTCACAAGGATCTTGTAAATATTGACTATTCTGTTGAATTTCCTTTTGTTACCAGACAAGTAGCCTTGCTTCTCTGCTGAAACCTCCTTTGGCTAAGACCTTGAGGAATTTATTAGGCCCATCAAAATTTGCTGTAACTCTGCAATGTCATTTTGACACCTTATAACCAAGTACCAACCCTAAACTCTGAAAACCTCAAAATCTTAGGTCTTGATTGGAGAGTAGATCAGCTACTGCTGTTTATTTTATAGTTGCTCTCCTCCAAAATAGTTGTTGGCAATAGTTATTTGAGGTTTTAATGGCAGAACACCAATCTATACTTTCTAAAGAATAGACTACTTATATGCAGCTGCTTTTGCCTCCCATGTTCACCCATGAATGTATCACGAGTGTATCTTTTGTCTCATGAAGAGCATGTAATTGCCAGTAGATGCCAGTTGTGCTGTAAGTTACACCTCAGCAACTTCAATTTGCAAACATGAATTTGGTTCACACATAACATTCAAAACTTTTTGTTTTATTTTGTTGGGTTTGTGTGAGATGCCATTGAGGATGATGCTACTCTTTTCAATATGAGGATTAACTTTCTGCATACGCACCTTTGCCAGTTGGTTTCTTTAACATCAACAGGTGTTGCAAAAAACTCTCTTGTACTTTCAGAAACCAGGACTACAAGAGAGTAGTATACTACTGATATTTGGACACACAGGACAGGGTACTCTAATATCTGTCCCCCATATCCATCCCCCATATGCTTCTTTTCAGTAATACCTCGTGTAGCACTGTATGGAAAAACTTGGAGCACTTACAAACATGAATTTAGTAGAAGATGGCCATTGGGAGGACTCAACTGAGCAGTGGGTGGGCCATGAGCTAGCACGTCTGACCAGTGACAGCAGGCCACCTTAAAGACTGATTGTTCATTAAGGAAATCTAATACAAAGGAAAAGATGATGAAGAACAAGGGCTGGTCAAAGTGAGCATCCCCTGTGAAATGTCTGAAACAAGTGGGTTTTGTTAAGCTGTATAGTCAATCAAGCTTGCTTCCACTAACTGGGATAATAAGAGCTAATCTGGATTTTCCATTAACATGCAGATGTGCTCTAATAAGGGGGAAGGTTGGCTTTTCCAAGACATGTCTCACGAATTGCCCGTACCCTTTGAAAGGTTTCCTGTGCCTGAAAATCAGCTCAACAACCACCCCCACCAACCCGGCAAACTTAGTGATTCTCTTTATGGTTTTTCACTAACTGAAACAGGGTTGCAGATTGATTGGCATGTCATGCCTGTCATGGGCTATTCTAGAGGTTCAATAAATGTGCAATTGTTGCTGTTTTTTAAGGATGTCAAGAGAGTAAACAATGGGCATCTGACCTGCTTGCGGTATCGTTTGGCTAGTACTTGTGATGTGCTGCGGGCCTCCGCACGCTCAGAATACATCTCACCAAGACAGAAGTAGAAGTTGGCCAGCTCCAATGAGAGGCCGGGCATGACTTTCTCCAGGCAATCCAATATCATGTGGCAAAATCGTGACCCCTCTGCAGCATCTCCCATAGCTCGGCAGCAGTTCATCAATGGTGTCAATGCATCAAAGAGTAGAACATGCAGTGGATGCTGCAATGTGACTCACACCCATCAGTTGAGTTAGTTACCCTACTGAAATGTTTGGATTCCAAAACATGAACCTACAAGTTGGAAACAGTTGCCATGTGCATACTTTGAAGCAAATCTATGTGCACAACCAGTAGGTTATTTTTCTTTCAATTCCAGTCATTCAAGAGGCAGTAAACATCTGGCAAATGCATCCCCTTCAACAAGCAGAATTAGGCATAATCTGGAATGAGCTGTAAATAGGTGAACACAAAACCACTGTAACCATTGTGAGATTCAAGGATACTACCAACCAGCTTCCCAGAAAAGTCTGCAAGAAAACGTTCAAGAAGAGCACGTGCATCCTTGAATCTCCTTTCTCTGTACACCCCCATGGCAGCAGCAAAGCTGTTTTCAGCTGCAGGGACAAGCTCCCAGGGCTTATTGTCAAGTGTGAGGGTCTTGCCAGGAAATAAAGGTCCTGGTGCATGTGGATCCAGCACATGGGAGCATAAATCACACTCCCATGATGACAAGGAATTGTCTTCACTTTTCACATTCTTTGCATGCAGTGAAGATGACTTGAGTAACACACCACTGCATCCTCTCACTGTGCACAAGCAACCCTGAAAGACGAAAGAACACAAAAGCTCAAATGCCACAGAACAATAGCACAGTGTCTTTTAAAAGACACCCTCAAAAAGCCAGTAGTTAGTGTTGCCACACTCCTACACAAAATTGAGGAATTTGCATACTTGAACCTTGTTTGAAGCAGCTTGCAGAAACCTGGACTTGGCAAGATGGTATTGCACCATCAGCCAATAGAATAACATGATGATGCTGTTGCTGTTGCTTAAGCTGCCATGAACCTAATCAGAGAGTCCATCTGATTCTGCCGGAGAAGATGACAATGTTCAACTTTGTATTCCTCTTCAGAAATAGTAAATTGAGACAGGCTACCCACCTCAAGAAAACGATCTATTGAAGATATGAGAGGCTCTGAGCATCGTGGGCAACTGCAGTCAAAATGTTTTGTATCTGCCAAGTTTTGCTTGCGAACGCCTCTGGGTTCATACAAATTTATATATGAAACACACAACTGCAAAGAAAAAAATTCATAGGTTTTTTTATCAGTGCCACAGTAATAAATTACACAATACTCTAGTTACAGGATACATTTGTTCACTATGGCACATCAATATACTCTCAGGAGAAGAAGAGCCCACCTCAGAGTCTTTTGCAATGTCCTGGGTTGCTCTTACATACATCACACTGCCTTCTGATGCAAAGCAGCAGTTGGGCCTGCGATACAGAATTTGTAATCAACCACCCCAGAGAGAGCAAACATAACTTTCTTGTCTTGCATTCTTACACATACAATGTGCTCAGACTGATCAAGCAAAATAAGCCCAAGAACACAATTTTACAGCATAATGGCAGCAACAAGAGCTCCTAGTTAGGCCTACCTTAAGGGCTGCCTTCTAGCTCAACAAACGAAATGTACAATCTCCAAATTCAAATGAATGCTACTATCTTATGCACATCTGCCCCTAAACTGTGTATCAAGACTCTCCTATCTTGGATTTCACAGACCAGCAGGAATGGTTGAGCATTGACACAAAAGGGAAAACTCCAAGTGCCACATCTGTATTGTGGAGCCCTTGAGCACCCATGCCATGGGCATTTGTATTCACCAACATTGCAAGCATCTGGAGCTCTTCTGCAGAAAGCCCAAATAACAATACTTATTTCAAATGAAGATCCATGAAGTTGCAGAGAAATCTCCACAACAACAATTAAAGGTAACACGACAATGAGTGCAGTCATAACCTCATGAGAGTCGCTCACAAAGGGACAGACCATCACCTTCATCACAAACAGCAGTGACAAGCTGCCATGACTACCCACTGAGTTCATCAGCTCCCAACAGTGGGTGTAGATAAGCGTATAATAATCTTCCCAAAAACTTGGGCAAACCATTATACACAATCTGCATCCTGAGTTTCTGTTGCCTTTCTGGAAGCGATGGGAAGACTCAGACGTGATGTTGGCTAGCACTTATTTCAAATGAACAAAAGACTGTTTAAGCTCAATTGCCATAGCTTGTCATCATGAACCATGCAATGAGGAAGGTGGCCATATTCCAAAGTGATGAAGAAGATAGAGAGACATGAAGTCTGGCTGAATGATATGTTAAAAAACAATTTCTCACCTACAGAAGAGTGCAAACTTGTCTCCTTGTGCTGGTTGGCACCTCCTGCATTGTCTAAAGAAGACTCATAGGTTGAGAGAAGCAGGCTGCAGCCTTTTTTAACTGATGCCTTCCAGGCTGCACTCACCTTATCTTGGTGAGTCTGTAGACCCAATGCATCCTGCCACAGAAGTTAAAAGGATCATGCATTGTTTCTTGCATTGGCCATGTCATACCTGCTTCTACCCAACAATCTTTTTGTCAACCAAACCTTCAGGTATTAAACGGAAGTGGATTGGAATTTGACAGCTGTGTGAAGGATCCATAGCTTTTCTATGCTGGACACTGGCTCCTACTATCCTGTTGTTCCAATGCCTGACTTGCTTACATCTATCTAGATCAGAGAGGTCCTACATGCCAAGCATGTAGGAGCTGGAAATAGGAGGTCTACAAGAGGATGCCCAAATATCCCGTGCAAGCAAGGATGGAGGATTTCTTTCTAACCCACAGCCAGATATGGCCATTCAGGGACAAATTAGCTGATTGTAAGCACAGGCCCACCAGATTGGATCAGTGGCGGTACAAAAAGTTACCTGAAATGTAGGGTAGAGAACTCCTTCTTTCACAGTTCCGACACTTTTATCCTCTTCATCCTCAGATGCCTGTGAGAGATGCACACCAACGAGCAATGTTAGCAGACAAAGGACCATGCATAAGGTCCACATCCCAAATGCTCAGGATCACCGATTAGAGCCCTAGTTGATCAGTTCAACTATGAACCTCATTTTCTACCTTCAAATTCTTACAGTGCAACCTCAAGTCTCAACCTGGATGTCATTGCCTAAAGACATTTTCGGTATGGGAACTGCATTGCTACCTGTATTGGGTGAATAGATCTCTGTTGTTATACCTTCTTGCTGTGTTCTGATCGAGAAGGTTGCCTCAGGGCCAGGGCAAGAACAAAGCGTAGGAGATCCTCATCACAGTCCGACTTCTTTGCAATTTCATTCAGCTGCTGTGAGACAGCACACCAGCTGCTATGGTTGTCCAAAGCTTTTGCTTGACATTCCTGTAGAAAGCAAGTGAGTGACAGTAGAACAACAATTCAATTCCCAACCAAGTCCTGATCCAAAAGACTTTCGTAGGCATAAAATGGACTGAGTTTTATACCTTGAGTACCACCTAATGAACATACTCGCAGGGCAGCAGTAACTGAAAGAAAACCCATTTTCACTGCAGAGACTGTGATAGTAACCAAGGCTGTAGTACAGATCTATATTATATGTCCAATCAAGAGAAATATTGACTGAGGTAATTCACCTGGCAGTAGACAACATGCTTGCAAACCGGACATTCAAATGAGACAGAATTGTGGCCTAGGTCTTTGCAACAGGCATGACACACAGCAGTATGATCCTGAGACCGAGGCACAAATGCAACTGCTTGTTCTGCAATCACCACTTCTCCTGCCTTGATAGCCCTGCAAGCAAGCCCCCCCCCCAAAAAAAAACCCCTGATAGAAAAAAACCTAATTGCAGATCCTCCACTGCATTCTTCAGATCATCATGATGAGCAAAACTTGGAGTAAGTACTAGCCGCACATTTGGCCTTGCAGAAAACCAGGAGAATTACGTTACCTAGTGGCGATGGCACATCGACCCCGTCGAGGTCGGATGACGGTAGTCCATGGGAAGTTCTTCTCCACCAGCTTCTGCGATGGCAACAGCAGATGAACTCTAGCTGCTGAATCGCCGTCAGACAACAGCCCCAGCTTGGTCGCCGCCGCCTTCTTCTTTTTCTTTTGCTTCTTCTTCTTCGTCGTCGTCGTCCCCACTACCTCATCTGCACCACCACCGCCCGCGCACTGATGCTGGTGCTGGTGCTGGTGAGTATCCATCTCAAAAGGCTGATCCTGTGCAACAACAACCCGGTCTTCTAGAGACAAAGCTGCCATACAGGTATCATCACCTTCAAGCTGTTCCATGGATTCTGGATTCTTACAAAACTGAACTAGATTTTGCAATTGCACAAAAATCTCTCAAACCGGCCAGTACTAGATTTTCTACTGCGTGATTGCAGTGCGAATCCCTTCTGCGCCACCACCATACGAGTAGGGTTTTCGCGATGTGATCTAGCTAGAAGAAAATCCAGTTACACACAAAATCTTCTCTCAAACGGAGAATCAGATGAATGGCACGCGATGCAAATCGCTACTGCCTCGGTAGTTTTATTACTAGAATTTCTTCCGATGTACTCCAAGGATTTTCAGTTGCAATTTTCTGATCTCTCAAACCTAGATGCAGGCATCAGATTCATGGGTCTTGCAACAAGCACTCCCAACGCCTCCTGCAGCAACGTCGACTGCAGCTCCGATGAACTTGAGATACAAGATTTTTCTGATGCGATCTAAAAATTATTAACCAATATTTTGCCTTCAAGTACAGGCACTAGATTAAAGGACTAGTGAGACGATGGCCACGACGCTCTGAAATGCAAAACTTTGCTACAATTTCTCGAGGGATTCTTGCGAGGATCGCAAAACCCTTCCTCGCGATCTGCGATTTTCTTCGTTGCGAGATTTCCATATGAAGAAGACGATGGGCAGGGGGGGCGAAAGTTGTTTCTTCGGGCAGACATTTTCGGTCAAAAGTTTGAATGTTTTTGGTGTAGCCCAGGTGACGATCATCCATAATGCCGATTTAACCAAATTTGGCTATTAGAAAAATATGAAAAAAAATCCTTTTATATTTTTGGCTACCAACTTTTTCGATTTTTTTCTATTTCTAGTGATTTATTTTTTCCATTTTCAAAAAACTATTTCTCCAACTCAAACAACAATAAAACCCATCCCAGAAATTACACTCAATTTTATGAACTACAAATTTCATCGTCGTGTTTTTAAAATAAATCAATCCCCACAATAAACAACAGAAATCAATCTATGGAAAAAATATATAATCTATAAATTATAATTCAAGAAGTTGGGAAAAAAAAAATGCAAGGTTTTTAAAATTATTTAAAATATATATATATTTGGTTTTAATCCTTTGTGTTAAACTATAAATGAATATGAGTGAATGAATTTCTTAATGTTTACAAAAATAGTATTTTTTTAAATTGTGAAAAAAAAAAATTAAAGTTGTGCACTGAAAAACCTCAATTGTATTTTACAAACATGAAGTATTATTTTATTTATGGAATTTTATTTTGGAAAGTGAACTGTTTCTCCAATTGTTACAATCAAAGTTCAAACTTCAAATTTATGCAATTGAATAAATAATAGTTATTATATTTTTATTAAATTGTTAATCATTAAATTGTAAAAACCTCTTTTTGTTTTTGCCCTTTTTTCACGCGGGCACACCCACAATATTTTAGGGGGGTTTTTTTTTGTGGGGGGCAAATTTAGGGTTAGGGTTAAGTCTCAAGGGAGAGACGACGTGAAGTTGCAGAAGGGAAGAAGATCGACAGACGGCGATGGCGGACATAGATATCCATTATGCAAAAATCCTCTCAGAATTCTCAACTGGTATTTTCTGCAGGAACCTGGTCAAGCGATCATACGAAAATGGCGTGCAGGAACAAAAGCTGTTGTTGCGCACAAATGGGTGTTTGGTACGGTACTCTGATCCATGGCAGCTATGCGCATTGACAACATAACCACCTGCATACAGAGAAAATCATCAGTTGAATGAGCTTCTAGTTCAAGAAATCAGAATATGTGTTTTGACAGGGAAAAAAAAAAAAGCACCGGAATTTTGTAGCAACAAAGAAAGAACTTGTGTCTGCACACAAGGTGAGATGTGTGCACATATTTTAAATCTTTTACCATTGGGATGAAGGCACTGGCCAGTGTAGAGGGAAGATTCTTAAGAGGCAAGAAAGACATAAGATGGTGCAATCACCCTAGTTATAGTCGTTTCTTCACCAAATGAGGTTGTCTGCTCAGGCTTAAAGGATCCCGGAATCACACTGGTGTCCACACTGGTCCAGGTGCAACAGCTGCAAAATTCTATAGTAAAAAAAGACAAGACCTCAAAAGACGGGATGCACACAGAATTGATAGATAGTTTGTCAGGATGATAATGTTGGATTCTTGTTCACAAGAATGATGTCAAGTTGTTAGCAAGCTCTGATGAAACATTCAAATTCTTCTTCAGGTGTTATGAGAGAAGAGAGTAAGAACTAACCATTGACACGGATACCACGACTGATAAGCTGCAGAACCAAGCCTAGAGTGAAGGCAAGAATAGTACCCTTGGTTGAAGTGTAATCCAATAGCTTTGCATTACCCTTGAATGCATTCACAGATGTTGTGTTTATGATGACACACCCTTCTTTCATGTGTGGCAGTGCATGTCTGAGAAAGAACGAAAGTAACAACAACAACAAATGACTTCTACTAGTGATGAGCAAATGCCTGTGAGTTTCTCTACATCTGGCTTTCTAGGTGTAGCTTCTAAAGCTCTCAAACAAACCTTTTGCAATTTTTGGTGATCATTTTTGTGTCGACAATTTGCACTTCAGATATCTCTGGTTTGAGTTGTGCATGCATGCAAGATCAGAAATCTCTGGTTTTCATTATATGAAAGATTGAGTACTGACCATGCAAGGTAGAATTGTGAGAAGATGTTAGTTCTGAAAGTGCGTTCCAATTGTTCTGGGGTGGTCAAATCCTCAATTCTCCACAGTGTGTTGCTCTGCTGCATTGTTGACGAGAATGTCGATTTGTCCATACTTTTCCACAACGGCATCAATTACCTGCACACAAAAATGGATGAACAAGAAGATCTAAACCCTAAACCCTAAACAAAAAGATCATTATAGGTACCTGGATCATACATACCTGCAAGAAGACTAGAATCAAAGAAATTCAGATAAGTCTAGAATCTGGTACCAGAGAGCTCAGGAAGAATTGGAAAGTCTAGTGGTTTCAGGTTCCAAAGAAATGTTTTTGAAATGAGTTTGTGAGAATTTGGAAGAGGAGGAGAAGATTGTTCAGAGCTATTAATTTTTTTTGTTGTCACCTTTCTGCAGTTGTGGTCAAATCCAAAATCTGTAGCAATCTTGAGGGGATCATAAGCAGCAGGAGTCTTGTACTCTTTGAGAAGTTGGATTGTGTCTTCTCCTCTAGGGACGTGTGCGAATGCCACAGTTGCACCTTCAGCTGAGAAATGGACTCCCACAGCACACGCTATTCCTGAGTCACCTCCAGTCACAAGCACAATCTTACCCTGCAAAGATCAAGGTCTACCCATGCACCACATTCAGTTGGGTTACGTCTCCAGCTTCCAAAGCAAAACAAAAAATCCAACATTCAATTCACATCCCAACTAACTGATTCAATGTGTGTAAACCTCCATTGATACAAAATTCCACAATATAAAAAATGTTCATCTTTTTTGTCTTTTGATTGTAAGCTAGAACACAAATCAAAGGAAGAGCAGAGTTGGCAATGGGCTGATGATAAAGAGAAAGATAAAAACTATAATCTGAAAGCTGCACCTTAAGCTAGTTTGTAGGTAGAGCGTATAAAGCTGGGAGTGGGTGTCACTTCATGCTCCCTTCCAGGATGGTTCTCTCGCATCTGCGGAGTTCTTTGCTGCTGCCCATCCTTCTCCTCCATCACAAACAAAACCGAAAGAAGACCAAAAGCTCAAATCTCCTAATTAAAAACAGAGTAGTTGGCAGGTCATTCAATACTCCTGTATGAAGTTTGTTTTGACAACAAAAGGCAGCAGTTGCAGCTAAAACAGAGAAACAACAACAAACCAAAACAGCTAGCTCACACAAAACATACAAAAGCTTCTACTAGCAAAAGAGTGGTGATCAACTAACTCCACAAGTCTTGATGGAGTTAGTTAGTTATTTGAACCCATTGAGGTTGCAGCGAATTGGCTTTGAATATTGGCTGTGAATTTTTTGCTTATAATATTGGGCTTGCAGATTGAGACTGACTCCAGAGTAGCCTTTTTTGGCTGGCTATATATATAGCCATAAATCTAGCTAAATTTCAAGTCCTTATCGAGATTTTTAATAGCCAAAATTTGATCAAAAATGAAGAAAAATCACCAGATTTCTATACATCAGTTCATGTATGTAGCCACAAATATAGAAGGATGTTTTAAATTTTTTACTTTCATATGTTATCTTGTAGCCAAATTTGGCTAAATCTTCCTGTGGATCATTGCCATTTTGGCTATAATCACAAAATTGGCAAAAAGAAACACTGCTCCAGAAAGGCCACCTTTGACAGAAAAGAGAGACAATTGGGTGTTGATGGTGGGTGCCAGATGGTTGAATGGCAGCAATGACAAGGGACCCGACCCATGCATGGCATGGCATGGCATGCAGGGGGTTTGGAAAATAATAGTGTAGGGTGGGTATTTAAATCAATGGCGGGTATTGGGATCGGGTATATATATTTTTTGGTACTCAGCCCGGCCTCTTGACTTGAGTTTAATTATAACCAATTTATGCATAACTAGAATATCATATTAGTAAAACAAAAATGCAAACTCATTCCCTCCCCCTTATACCCAATTAGGCACAACAACAAAATAGGTTTCAAGTTAAGGGTTCACTTTTAGGTTTAGGGTTCACTTTTACCTGATTTCCCTTTGCACTTAATCAACCTTGAGATTTGAGACAACAAGTTCTCAAGTAGCTCAAGCAAATTTTGTAAAGGAGTCAAGTTTCGCCATCCCAGTTGAATTTTTGAACACAATGTAATGGAACATTGTCATAGGTGGTCACTTTATTTACAAATTCTACAAGAACAAGATGGTAAGAAGATTTCGCATTCACTTTCTTTATTTGTATTTGTCATTACAACTCATGCTTGCGTTGTGATTTCCTTGTGAATAAAACCTTCACAATTTTTTAAAAGAGAGAAGCAAAGGTTCATTTTGTGTTTTTGTGTTAAATTTATGCATTTTCGCTTGTGCTTGAGAGTGAAAAACCCTAGCTTGACACATTTTGAGTTTTTTTATGCTTTTGTGCTTGGAAGTAAGCTTTTTGTGTTTTCATGCTTGCAACTTAGTGGGTTTTTTGTGTGCTTTTGCATTGAAAACACTTATTTTTATGCTCGCTACATTGAGCCTCAATAACCTAAGCATTTGAGTCTAAAATGAGAAACATGAATGCCTATGCCATTGTCATGCAACAATTGAATTGTAACTTCTACCATCATTATGTATTCAAATTGCAACCTCTAAAGTCATTGTGTAACAATCAATTTGTTTTTGGTTCATGTGATATTCTACCATCATCATGCATTAGTCAAGTTGTTGATGGTTGCTTGTGAAATGCACAACAAAAAGCAAATCATGGCTTCTTCTAGTCATGTAAACTTGGATGATGCTAATTTTACATTAAAACTTGTTTTAGTTAAAGTTGCAAATTTTGTGAATAGTAGCACCATCAAGCATTTGTAGGTGATGGATGCTCCTTTTGAGGTTGATGTTGTTGATGTGCATAATTGAAGTGCACTTAAAGAAGTTGAAAAAGTAAGGCCTTGTTTGAAAACCTCACAAATGAAATTTGTCAACATGATCATTTTTCAAGGTAAATAACAACTAGCCCATAGATCTCAATTCTAAATCATGAAATACAATATTTCATATCTATCACAATCACATGTGTGGTTCTAAAATATGGCTTTACAAATTAGATGTCTCAAAGGTTTGATTGCATACCACGCAACAAGTGGCATTACTATTGTGAAAAAACATTTGGAAGTTGAACATAAAACTTTTTTTGCAAAGTACTTGGAACATGTAGCCACCTTAAATCCCAACTTGACTAGGAATTAATTAGTAAGAGGTCCCACATTACACTGGTTGCCATTTCTAGATTTTTGGACGTTACTAATCCATTTGCAAAAGATCATGACACGCAAAGGTCTCCTAAAAGATGTGATGTATATTATCAATAGTTTTCTAACATTGATGGTGGAATCCATTTTGTTCCAAAGGTCAGCATATAAATTGTGCCCAAAGATGGTCTTCCCATCTAAATTCATTGAAAAAGTTATGTTGTCACCAATGCAAAAAACATTGCTTGAATATGTGCAACATGTATTAACCACTTGTGTGTTAGCCACATGTACCTTTGATATTTGGATGTTAAAAGGAGCACACAATGTGTTTGTTGTGGTTATAAATTCCATTTTGGAAAATTAGGACCCCAAGCATGTAACAATTGAATTAGTTCAAGCATCTAATACTATTGGTGTAGCTATGGCTCTATAACTCCAACAATTATTTGAAATTTTTTCTTTTATTCAAAAAGTCATGACATATGTATAGGATGAAAGGGTTAATTTCAACATGTGCACCAATTTAAATTCTATGTTTCTTATAATTGCTTAGGGTGTTTGAACCTTTTGATGGAACATGTTTTGGGACATGCCTTTTCAAAAGTTTGCAAAAATGCTCTTGATTATAAGGGTTAAAGGTTAGTTACAAAATGTGAAATTGCATTCATTAGGATGAAATTTACAAATGTTTGCAAGTTTGTGGATATTAGAATTTGATGATGATATGTTGTTGCTTACAAACTAGTGAAGTTAACATATCTATTTGTGGAAATTAGAAACTTGATGGTGATTTGCAACTTCATGAAATAGTATGTTTGGGTTGTGATACACCAATGGTAGATGTAGTAGTTGATCAAAATTTCAATATATGTATAGTTGATGGTGTTGATGTTGTGTTTATTATTTGCAATTTGCCATGGGAGATATTTTTATGAGGTGATTTGAAAGTGATGTGATGCACAATTGTCAAGGTTTCTAAGTAGAAAAAGAACCATATTTTGACAAATTGTCTTATTTTACTTCAAGCTCACTGCAAAAAAAAATGATGTTTGTTTAAAAAAAGAAAAACATTCAACCTTTCATGGTTTGAACTTGTGAATCAACTTTTTAAAAACTTCATGGAACATGACACTTTGCATGGTTTTTAGTGATTCAAATTTATTATGCAAATGATTATGGATCCACTTTGTCCACACATTGTTCAACTATGTACAATGTTAATGTGTAATTTTTTCACAAAATTTTGTTCATTTGGTTTCCAATTCAAATAACCAAGAACCTTAAATTAAGATTGGGTATATGGTAAAAAATCACAATAATTTTCAAAGAATCAATAACTTTGAACTATGACTAAGTATTTCATAAAAAAACTAGGTGATAACTTTAATAAGGTATTTGTCAAAGAACCTTGTAAATGCCCACTTAAAAAAATAATGAAATACCCACCCTTTTCCATACCCTTAAAAAAAACTTTTTAAACATTTGCCGCTAGTGGTTTTTTAATTTTAAAAATAAAAAAACTTGTACCCTTGTGGTTCTTTAATTTATTTATTTTTCAAAAGCTTGGACTCAACTAATATTTTAAAAATCAAATATCTACCCAACATTGACAATATTTTCCATTCATTTCATCATTTATATTTGTAGATACTTAGCTTAAATGGGTTTTCATTTTACAAGCAACAAATGTTTTGTAAAATTATTAATTAAAATTTTTGGATACTTGCACTTGTTTATGGAAGGCATTAAACACACCTTAATGAACAATGCTCGATGAAAAAAATGGTTGACAATGTTTAGTTGCTTGGTTTTTGTCACAATGTTTGATTATTTTGACCTTGTGCATATGTTCAATAAAAACCAAGATCATTCCTTTTTAGTGTTTGAATGCATGTTGTTGGTTGGCATTTTCTTTCTCATGAAAGAGATGTTGGGTTCAAATTCAACTTAGTAGAACACGCAAAACAAATTAAATAACATATTTTTAATAAAATATGTAAAACTTGTGATACTTGATGTTTGATAAATGTTGTTTATAGGGGGATAAAAACTAATGATTGCCACATTAGAAAGGTAAGGTAGGATTTGGCCAAATAAGGAACCTGAAGAAGGTAGGACTAAGTATTCAAAAACATTAAAGTGTCCTCCCTCGTCCCCTCATCCCCACACACTCCCTAAAACAAAAGGGGAGAAACATTAGCTAGAATGAACCACTTGCCACGAAGGGTGGATAGTGGGTGACCAATACATTTTTTGTTTGGATTCCAATTCCCTAGTTAACCATAGTGACAAATTCATAGAATGGGATTCAATTGTTACTATGGGCAATGTGCACACTACACTACGCATTGTGCATTTCCAATAAATAATTATATATTAGCTAGAGCACATGTGCAACCAACAATTCTATAATTTACAATGATGCATTTGTGATACTCATCTCTTTCCTTGGCCCAATGCCCAAAGCATAAAATTCAAAAGGTGCCAAAAAATCCTTCCTAAAACATTTTGTTGTTTTGGACCGCTAGTTTGTAGGTTCTCGTATGTCCTTTCTTAAGGAAGAAGGTGTTGTGCTAGTTCTAGTGTTGAAGATCCTCTCTCGTTTAGTCTTTGAAATGTAGTAAGGTTTCTTCAAAATCACAACGAAAAGCCTAGCATCAAAATGCCTTGCAACTTTCCCTTGATAATAAACTTGATTGTGGTGTACCATTTCATCTTTTAGAATGTTGTGCCATAATTTCCCCATGTATCTCAAACTTGTTGAGATAGCAAGCGTCCTTGTTTTGGAATGTACATGAAGGGTGAAATGTGTTTTCAAGTTTGCAATTCTTGAAATCCAACCCACATAGCATGTTAAGTCCTCATCTTCTTGTGATTGCGAAGATGTTTTGGCAACAATTCTTCACATTGACAACCTTGGCTTACAAGCAAGCACTTGAATTTTGATGAAGAATGAAATTACATGTTATAATCATGATTGGCATTTGACTTTCAAAGAACGAAATTTCATGCTATAATGATGCTTAGTTCTATTGTTGTATGATATATCCTTTGGAGCTTCCACATTTTATTGATTAACCATTAACTTTCCATCATGTAAGCATGTTTTGTGTTTCTATTGTTGAAAACTTAACCGAAAATGTTGGCTGTCAATATTGAGACTTAGGAGGCTGGCCTTCAACAATAATTGAAGCCCACACATTGCTGTCTCCAATGCCCATATCCTTTTAATTTTTGGTTGTTTTGGGCTTTTGAATGTGCATTGTGTAGTAAATGGGTGTATATACAATGCACATCTAATATAGAAAAATTATCAACACACTTAGCCTCCATTTTTCCATAACAGAAAACATTTGGTAGCTAGAACCGATGCAAAACCATCCCCCAACAAACTTCTTTAAATCTGTCCACTGGAAAAGGACTCCAACCCATCACCAGAATGCCATTACTGATCATATTCAAACCCTAATTATCACACACACAAAATTTACATTGGTCAATCAACCACACGTACAATAATGAAGCTCTGAAAAGCCCCAAAAACCATCCAATGCAATGTAGCATCACCTAGTTCCAGACATATTTGGTGGTACTCTTGTGATGCCAACATATGGCCTTTCCCCTTGCCCTTTCAATCCACATCTCCTGGGCTACACTTTGAATGACAATCAAATCCTACACACTACCTCTTGTTAATAGAGATAATGTATTTTTTCCTCCCGCCTCTTTCCTGAATAAGAGATTGTGTATTTCTTACTTATGACTCTTTCCTGAATCCACTACCATTGAAGGTCATATTTTGTAAAACCAGACCTTCACACTTGGGGTTGGCATGTAGATGAATAACACTTCCCAAGAGGGGCTGGCAAATGAAGCAATCTATACTTGCAGCTTTCTTGAGCAGCAACTTCAATTTGACATATACAAAACCTAGAAGACTACATCTTGCTGGCCTGCAGCAGGGATGCTGCAGGCTGGCCTGCCACAATTTTTTTTTTGGGGTTGCCTTTTAAGAGAAAAATTTATCACACCACTTAATACTCTTTGTTGAGCTCAGAAAACTTACATCTCCTCATCTCCAGCCTCATCAGCTTCATTCAGCATTGTCATAAGCATGCTGACTTGTGCCTGTAGCATGTTATTTTCACGCTCTGCCTGCACCACATTTCCAGACTTGTGAGATTCACAGTAAGCTTGAACTGATATCTTGCACCTATCTTCTGGACAGCATAGAAGCAGGCTGTATAACTAGAATTCCAGCTTACTTGCCATGCCAACAGCTCCACAGAGTTGTTTTACTTCCCTGTACTACTGATACAACATCTAGGGTATCAGCAGGGTACATGGAACAGGAACTTGAGAAAATAGGATGATGGAATTTTGACAAGATTCTGAATAACTGAAATGATATCACATCATACCCAGATGGAAAGGTTTTCAGACACAAAAGAGGACCAAAGACATAAAAGAGACAGAAAACAGGCTCCAAAACATGTCAACTTGGATAAAGAAACATTGATGTGTACACATACAAGAGAGCATCAGAACCATCTACTCTTTTGATATAGGGCCTATGAATGCAATTGCATTATTTGTTTTGTGGTTCATCAAACTTAGCAGGTCAAATAACCATATTCTGCATTTCTTGCTTTACATCATGGGATATGCACATGCCTGAATCCGCTTGTTTCTCTCCTGTTGAAGCTGAAGCTGTAAATGACTCATAGTGCGTGAATCCTCTTCCAGCTGCTCATTCAATCCATTTATTTCTCGGTCCTGTCAAGATAACACCATGCAAATCAGTCGTAATACGGTCCAGAATTTACTACATCCTCCCAAGAAAACCTACCACACCTCCCAGAAACCTCACAAGATATTATCAAAAGTATTATGGTTATAGAGGTTTCAGATCCAACAAAAACATCACTGAAAAAGAAAAGAGTAGCCCATACTGCTAAAAACACAGAAAAAACTGAGGAGCAGTTTGAGCAACAGCAACAGTCATGCACATGTTCAGTTGCCTATAATGGCAACATATATGCTGTGACCAGCTACCATAACATCCCCACTGGATTCATCTAGGTCAATTTCATACATTGACCAATATAAATTTCTTTCACAGGATTGGCAGTAGTCAGAAGACTCACTCATAATGCTGGCTAGCTCTACAAAATGGATAAGGAAAAGTCCAAGGAAACTGAGAAGAAAGAACACAGAAAGAGAATGAAAATATAAATTTTTAAACAATGCACAAGATACAAAAAAGAGAGAAACAAGATGGAGAACTTTTAAGAGAAGGATCTTCTGAGGACAGAGGAGAGCAATAACATGGTGTGAAACAACGAGGAGAATGACATACATCTGATGTGCAAGTATAACTCGCTAAGAACCTCACAAGATGGAAAAGTATTACCCTAATAGGATTAGGTCAACATGGACCATAAAAGAGCTCCATGCATGGATCATGAAGCAACACTCTATGTTAACAAATGGGCGCTGCAAGGCATCTTAGAGTTCATAACCTAGCTGCTGGATTTGGTTATGGAGCTTACTGGCCACAATACTGGGTGACCCACTTACACAAAATTCCGAAGCAAACTCATCAGAAGACAAAAAAATAACTGATGGAGTGTTCATGTGCTCCATAGCTTTGACAGTTTACTTTTGCCCACAAACTCCCAACCTTCCCCTAGAGGCAGAGCATCTTAAGGCATGTCAAAACACAGTTATCAATGAAAACTCAAATCGCGGCCACCTTGAAAAGAAGCCACCTCCTTGTGAAGAAGGTTTGTTCTTTAAACTCTGGATATCAGCCAGAGAAAAAGAGAGATGTAGTTGTGATCATTCAAACACACAAAGGCAAAGCAGACCTTGCGGTTCATCTCCTGCACCGCAATGTGACGCATGCTCTCAACCACATCAACATTGACAAGCTTGCGCCTCTTGCCAACCACCCACCCACGGGGATAGCTGAAGAAATCAAAGTCAGGAGGAGGAAGGATGCTCTGGGGAGATCCATCTCGAGGGCCCCAAAGTGTAGGTCCAAGAGGCTCAAACATTGCTCGTCTCCGCTCAGACAACTGCAAGTCCTCCATCCCGTTTTCTTGGACATCAGCATCATAATCAAGCAATACCTTTCTGCTATCATCTTCTTCAACCTCAGCATCATACCTAGACCTATCCTTTCTGTTAGAAGATCCTGATAGCTGCCTTCTCGTTCGCTCTTCCCGACTCTCAACAGAATAAATTGGTCTGTCCTTTCTGCTGGATGGTCTCGATAGCTGTTTCCTGCTACCATCTTCATTGATCTCTGGATCATACAGCTGCCTATCTTTTCTGGAAGATGGCCTTGATAAGTGATTCCTGATATCCACCTCTTGCACGTCTTCATACACAGAATCGTACACTGGCCTCTCCTTCCTACTAACAGACAGGCGCAGCCTTGCTGGTGTTCTTGTGGCATTTGGAGGGGTGACAACCATAATATCATCCATGCCTCTTTGTTCTTCCATTGGCACTGCTCATTTTCCAATCCACAAAGAAGGAATGAGAATTTCATACATTCGTATCAACAAGAACTTCAATATTTGACATTTTCCATAACCCCAAAGGTTCAAACACATGACCAAGCAACCCATTTGCCCACTAATACAAAAACATTAACACTTTAGGCATTTACCATGACAAGCTCCAGAGGCTCTTCGAGTTAGCGTTCTTTTTAGTGGATCAGTATGACAGGGATTTTGCTTGAGAAAAACCAGCCATTGAATTTGACAAAACCCTGTACAGAGCCGAATCCCAGGCAAGGGTTTTGTGGGGGCCATATCCAATGTTGCTGCCCACCAATATTCAGAAACCAATCTCTAGAGCTCAATCATGGTCACAACATATATATATATATATAGTTCCAGTTGACAATACTATCTTTTTGTAACTGGACCTAGCAGGTGCATGCATTCTTGGCAATGTTCTGGTAAAGAAGATACCCATGTCCTTGTACAATATCTCTTTGTCACTGGACCTAGCAGGTGGATGGATTCTTGGCAATGTTCTGGTGGTAAAGAAGAACCCATGTGTCTCTTTGTAACTGGACCTAGCAGGTGGATGATTCTTGGCATGTGCTGGTGGTAAAGAAGAAGAACCCGTGGTTGTCTACAGCAGCTCCGAGGAGTATGCTTGGCTAGCGATCCGTGAACAAACATGGACAAGCTTTCTAGATTACCTAGTGCTACGATTCTACCACAGTACGTAAGAATTTCAAAAACCCGGATGTAAAAAAATCTATGACAACAACGCCTTGTTCTTGCGATTCATCAAGCGGTCGTAGTCGGACGTGCACAAGAACCGAACAAGATATCTTCACATTTTCTCGTTCAACGATACTGCGGGGAGTATAGCAAGAACCTTACCGCTCATGCGCTTTCTTGGATTCGGGAACGACTTCGTATTGGAATGGAGGGGAGCGTCGGTCTCCATAGCAGAAGCCAACGGCCTGTCTTCTGTCTCCACCTCCCGACCGTTGCTTACCATCTTCATTCGTAAGGCCAAGAACCGGGGCGATCCAGAATCCAGGCTCCTGCTCGTGGCCCCTGGAACGTTTTTTTTCCCGCTTCTGTTAGCGTCTTCTCCACATGGATGGATGCCGAGGTCTCCTTCACTCAGGTGCAGACTAGCGGGCCTTGCGACGAACCCGAAGACGAGAAACTTGAACTTGCTAGCACGGAAACTCAAGTGTGTAAGAGACAAAAGCGATTCTTCAAAAGGTTCTGGATGCAAGATCTTCACGCAAACCACTCACGCATGCATCCGCTGGTTTCCAAAGAATCGGATCTCCAAAGAAGAACCACTCCAGGGACGTCGGAAAAGGTCGCGAAAGGCTGCAACAATCTCAAGCCACGGCGCTCAGACTGGCTTCCAAGAAAGCTCTCCTACAAGCAAAGCTTTCTCCAACTTCGCTGAAGGACAACGCAGAAGCACTACATCGTCTTTCCCTATTCCTTCCTTTACAAAAAAAAAAAAAAAAAAAAACCCAAACAAAAAAAAAAACACAAAACAACAAAAAAACCAAAAAACAAACAAAAAAAAAAAAAAAAAAAAACCCAAACAGGTCTCAATTTTAGGGGCCCACTCTCCAACACGGTACAAAGACCCCACCCCAAAACAAAAAGCCCCCAATTTCCCCACCCCATTATCCCCCACCCCTCGTTTACACACACC
>Ga0116231_10002802_pt1 | contig 36331 bp, 34 predicted proteins | sample S1TSphgellanicum_2_FD_89695 | JGI IMG/M metagenome (GOLD analysis project Ga0116231, IMG submission 89695) | Host-associated microbial communities from peat moss isolated from Minnesota, USA - S1T2_Fd - Sphagnum magellanicum MG | ecosystem: Host-associated > Plants > Peat moss > Unclassified...
CAGAATCAAGCCTCCATATCTTGTTACACTCAGCCAATTTCAATGTCCAGGATTTGTAATGAAGCCTGGCAAAGATAGAGACCTGTCCATGTATTTTGCTGACTCACAAGATCCACTCCCAAGCATGGTGATGAAGGCAGGGAGGGCTCACCTCTTTGAGGCTCTGTTGCAAAATTGGTGGAAGGCTCCTGGATGATGAAGCTCCACAGTTTGGCCCCAGCTTAGAGGGTTCATTCATTTCATGCGCTGCCCTGAAATTTGATGAAGGGGCTCCTACATCAGAAACTAGACGTATGCAAGAATCTCTGCAGCAAATCTTCAATTCCAGCTCTATAACAGTCTACAAAGCAGGGACTATGGATGACAAAACCACAAACAGGGTATGTCAGTTGAGCCCTCTTGCTCTTCAAGACCATAACAGTCATTGGTGGTAATTTATGTCTAATTTAACACGACTTAAGACATTTAGTTTGGTAGAAAAACCATAAATAAACCTAACACAACACAACACATTGGAATGCTGTCAATGTAAACTCACAAGACTTTCATGTACAAATTTGCAAAAGGTTGCAAATGTAGATTTTGCATGGTAAACGGAAAGTGTATACACCAAATCCCTGATAACACACCTAAAGTTAATATCCTCAAAACTAATTTCACTATACTTATGACTTGGGTCAATTCAGTAGGACTCTGAGATGACTTGATAATAAGGTTATAGACATTTCAGAAGATCAAACAACATAAAATCAGCCAGGGAAAAAGTACACATCAATGGCAAAACATTTCTCATAAGTATTGGGGACTTCCCAAATGGGACTTCCTGAATAATGTTCTCTGAGAAAGATCCAATTCAAAGAATTAGTTTTGAAGATAAATAGTACTCCAATGAGTAGTATTTCACAGCAACATTCTCATCTTTCAAGAGCCAGGATGCTGGAGACTTCACTTTGCAGCAAACCCATTCCTGACAGTCCTGTAAGATTTAATTTGGTAGACCGATTTGAAAGAGGTTAAAAGGTATTGGACCCATGGGTTAGTATTCCATTTTTCCTTGCCTGCCATTTTATAGTCAGCTGCAACTGATGGCAACCCTGATTTTGATCGTGACATTGATACAAAAACATCAGTCTTATGCACCAGGTCTAGTTAATGAACCAGTGCTGAAGTGACTTACTCATGACTTTCCAATTGGCTGTCCTTTCCGCTTCCCATTCCTGGAGTTGTTGCTTGAGTAGAAAAATCTTGTGTTGTAGTAGTGCCCACCAATGCACCTACAGTTGAGGGATCTGATCCATCTCTCAGCTGTTGAAGACTAGGATGTTCTTCTGAAGGAGGCACTGGCTCATTGGAGGAGCTAGTCAGTGATGATGCTAATGTGTCTCTTTGGCCTTCAATTTCCAAGCACTCTATGTCATCTCCATCATCATCGTGCACATCAGCAGGTGGTTTCAGAAACAGCCCTCCCAAATCCAGTGGCGGATCAGTGTTCTTACTCTCGTGTTCACCCTGTACAGTGGGTAGAGCACTCCATTCCTCAACATGCCCAAATGAGAAAAATTCACCTGTGGAATCATACCGGGCATGAATAGCCCTGAACCCGAAGGCCCTCGCCTTGTTATCTGGGACCGTGTACTCAAACAAGGTTTTCTTAGTTACCCAAGCATCCCAATAACAGTCTAACATTAATTGTGGACCATCATTTTATTTTATTTTGGCAAAAAGTATCCACTTGGCATCAAAAAAAATCTAGGGCAACTCCTACAAAGATTTTTGTGAAAAAATGGCTCAACTTGTCAAATTTAGACAATAGGTTCCACCAACTCACAAAAATATAGCATGATTTTTAGGCTTTCTTCTCTAACTTGTAGCCAAATTTGGCAAACTCCTTTCATGGATAATCACCAGTCTGGCTACATTACAACATTGAAAATAAAAATCTCTCATGGACAAATAATGCTAAACTTAAACAATTGTTTTTTCTTTCAAATTTCTGATGTTGCTCAAGTGGGGATAGTCCATATGTATATTTAGACAAATTTGGTGATATTCAAAATATGAAAGTAGAAAATCTTAAGCACCCTTTCATATTGTAGGAAATTGTAATGATTTTTGGTGAATTTAAAGAAAAGGAAATTTGCAACAAAATATTCTTCATTGTTATTTTTCACAAAAATGGCAAAAATTAGCGACCAAAAAAATCACTGATCTGAACAGTAAAATCCTAATGACAAACTGTGTCTTGATTAAAAAAATTCCATCAAAATGAGATGAATTTTTTTTCCAAATTTTGATGACTATGGCTTGAAATGAGTGGCAATATATATATATATATATATATATATATATATATCCCCCTTTGTGTTAATGAGTAACGAAATTCAACCACAAAAAAAGAAAAACTGTTTGAGACCATTAAATCTGAAGTCAGCTTAATACTGACATAGGCTTGCACATTTGGGAAAATATAAACTTGACCTATAGTGCACTTCAATTTTGGCTTGGTCAGCTCTGAAAGTATGATTTACTTCTGAGCTTAAAACATATGATTAAGAATACTATTTAGTGCAATCTGTTCTTACCCACTGGAAAGTATAATCTTCGTCAGTATCAAATACAAATGGAGTCACAGAAAACACCTGAGATCCAGTTCCATTGCAGTGAAAAGGCGGAAAGGCTTTGGATTATTGAACTTTGAATGCTCCCTCTTTCAGGAACTCTTCCTTGCTTGGTGAAAGCTTCACAGGTGAATACAGCTGAGAGGAGCTTCAGTTTCATGATCACCACGGATAAGAGGCTATCAAGTGATGAATAACTATAGGACCCAACAACATTCTACATAGCAGGATTCAACCTGGAAGGTTTACAAATTCTGGCTTCCAGAAAGGCCACAAGTGATGAGTAATTATACTACCAGCACACTTTTCTGATCTGTGAAGGTCTGGATTCTGAGCAGCACAATTGAGATTCACTACCACCTTCTCTAGACTTTATTCCATAGGCATTAAGAAGGCATAAAATATTCTTGTGGGCTGACCAAACACACACACACAGAGTGTAGTGTCATATTTTGTTTGAGGATGTTCCCAACTCAAGTGTCAAGAAGGACCTCCATGGTACATTATCTACAAATAACAAATGAGCACCCATGTTCAACTTCTGAGTGCAATTTGTAGATGATTATGCAGACCTGAAACCCCAACCTGATATGATAAGGCCACAAATGAGAGCACAATGTTTCCTCTAGCTGTGGAATGACCATTGTCATCTCCTTTCCTGCTTTGTAGCACTGGAACTTGAACACAGCTCCAAAAAACTTAGCAAATGATCAATGAAGTAAGCAAGATAGTAAAATTCCATTGATGTCGCCCCTCTCCAATTGGATAACAACCAGGTCAACCTTCATGGAAAATTATTTGTATTCTGGTCTGGGTGATCCCTGGCTCTTCATCCTCAAACAAGGGCCCACGGTTCCCATGTTCTGGTTAACAGGGGATGTTCTTATCCCTGTTGTAGTGAAAGGACCTTAAAAGAAGCCAGTTTTGAAGTATAAGGAATATAATCCAGAACCTGCTGAGAAAACACAGCACTGGCATCACCAATAATCCCTGCAAGAACAAAGACAGTTCTCAAAGTGATGAAAGCAAGTAGCATCTTTTGCGGTAAATGCACTCAAAACAAGCTTTAAACTTTGTGGGAGCATAGCAGTCACCATATACCCACAAATTTTTGAAATGAGGATGGACTACCACGAGGAGCACTGCTGAGGCTCCCAAAGTGTTGCCAGCTTCTCACTGTGGTGACAAATCACCTCTTCTTACTCCACATCCTGTAATACAAATTTAGTATTTGGCACATCATACCCAACATCATTCATTCATCTGGCTGGACAATCTTGTTAGTTCTGCAAGGATCTCACTTATTTAGGATGGTCTTCATCATCTGCTGGTGCACCTCACTATTCACCTCAATCCTGGTTTGCCCTGGGTCCTTCTTCACACTCATCTGGCTATTTAGAATATTTGCCTGGAGATCCCACTTGGCAGCAGCAGCATAAATGGTTCAAAGCAGCACATAACCCTGCTACATTCTCAGGGTTTAATTCAAGAACTCTTTTGGCAACACGTTCTCCCATCTCCATCTCACCATGAACTCTACAGGCACCAAGCAAGGCTTTGGCTGCACCCTTTCACACAGCATTTGCTGAAATAGTTTCAATGCCTTCTGCCCTGACTTACCCCAGATCATACATGTCCAATAATCATACTGTTCCAAGCAACCACATCATGTGTGGGCATCTCATCTGACACTGCAAGCATCCTCTAGGCTCCCACATTTGGAATACATGTCAATGAGTGCATTATTCATAAAGAGATCTGAATCTCAGCCACTTTGTATGAACTATGTACAGATGCAGTTGCCCATTTCAAGTGCTCGTAGACTATGATAGGCATTGATTACTGAAACAAAAGTGACCTGTCGAGAATCATTCCTTCTTGCTGCATCTGGTAAAAGAGCTCCATTGTCTTCTCACCTCACCAGCCCTTTACATGTGTTCCAAGCCTGGTATTCCACATAGAACTGTCCAATTTTGCAGTCCTTGACCCCATTGCAACCAGCTCTGCATCCACCCATGGAGGTTTAGATTGACCATTGAACTAGAGTGCTTGTTCCCTCTTCTTGTGTTTGAAATCTAGATATTTGGGATTTACCAATGAACAAAATTCAACAGCAACAATGGATACTTGCACTTTCCTCATGATCAGCTTGAAAGTTGTGTGGTGATTTTTGGAATTTTGGGGGCCAAAAGTTTGCAAAAGAAAAAGAAATAATTTTTAGGCATTGGACAGCTTGTGAAAACTCTAAGTTTAGACAATTTGAAAACCACTGGGGCAATTTGCAAGATGAAGCTGACTTGCCAAGTTGGCATATGTACCATTTGACAATGTTGAATTTTTAGGCCTTGGGCAGCCTGTGAAATTTTTTATTTTAGAAGTTTGAAAATCATTGGGGCAACATGAAGCTGACTTGCCAAGTTGGCATATGTAGCATTGTCAATGTTGAGTTTTAGCAATGTTTAGTTGGTGATTCAGTGATGTGGAGGTTGGCGATTGGCGATTTGACAATGTGGACTTGGCAACCTAGCAAAGTGGAGTTGCCAGAGTTGTAAAGTCAATGTGCAGTTAATAAGCTTTTAGCAAAGTGAACTTGACAAAATAGGAAACGTCAACATGGCAAAGTAACAAAAAAAAGATACACCAACTTGAAAAATTAGCCAAGCAAATGGTATGCCATAGCAACTTCCTGGCCGTGGTTTGAGGCCGATGATGAAACACCTATAAGAAGACGGCATGAAAAGTGGGAAACATCCCCGTTGCACGGCAAGGCTTGTATCTCAAGGACCGTACAGAGCTTCGTACAGTTTTGAAGGTTCAACTGGGCCAGCTTCCGTTAGTGCATTTTTTTCGTTCTAGAGATTCATATCCATCTGCTGCTTCAAGGTGGAGGTCGCAATGGGCAGATCATCGTTGCTGCTGCTGCTGATGTTGTAATTTGCCTTTTCCGGTGGAAGCCTGGCAACGATGTGCAATGCTTTTGATAGAGATGCCCTCCTCGCGTTGAAAGCCCAAATCATTGACACGCAAGGGCAATTCAATGATTGGGATCCACAGACTCACTGTTGCATCTGGACGGTAAGGCTACTTCTTCCTCTTTGGATTTTAAAGTTGACGATTAGAATACACATTATAGGTCATGGGCTTCATCACATTTCGCAGCTATATTTTACAGTGAGCTATGTGCCCTGCCATCGTAATACAGTAGTCCTACTGCCTGCATCTCCTAAGGATAATTTCAAGTAGCGAGCCCCAGAAAGCCAGAGTTTGTACTTCTGAATCTTCAAGCAGAATGGGGTTAGAAGATGTAATAGTTGTTAGCCTAACCTGTTATTAATGGCCTCGTGCGTGCAGGGCGTCTCTTGCGACAATACACATTCAAGGATAAACTCCCTCAGTTTGTGGGGAAATTGCAAGAATTGTGCAAGAAACAATAGTCTCATTGTAAAACCAAAAGTGAACGGCTCCAGTTTTGGCGCCTCCCTTAGCAACCTCACGGCCTTGACTCAACTGACCTTCGTCAATGTCCAAATAAGATTCAGATTCTCCATTCCTCACGCGATCTTCACCCTCACAAACCTTGTGAGTCTCTTACTAACCGACTGTCAATTCAGTGGTCCGACCATCCCTGCAGATGTTGGTAAACTCGTCAAATTAACCGAACTCTTCCTCACTGGCAACCGGTTTCCTGGTGGTCTTCCTGACTCCATTGGCAATCTCAAGAACCTCAATTCGTTGTCTCTTGAGAGCAACCAAATGACCTCAATTGGATCCACGCGGATCACCCTCCTGAAGGAATTGGATTACGTTGACCTAGCTCACAACAAGCTATCTGGTCCGATTCCCAAGTGGTTGGGAGGCATAACCTTGACAGGAGCGGCAAATGGTGCCCTCAACTTAATGTTCAACCAATTCACCGGATCTTTTCCCGGGGAGCTGTGCAACATCAAGCCCAAGTTGTTGGGTCTTTGGCTCGACCACAACAAGCTCAGCGGACCAATTCCCGCAGCCATCGGCAACTGCACGCAGCTGTGGACTCTTTCGGTTGTGGACAATGAATTATCTGGTCCACTTCCACACGAACTTGGATCTGAAAAATCTTCAAAACTTGTTCGTTCCAAACAACCAACTGACAGGTCCCCTCCCAAAGGAACTCGGGAACCTCCACAATTTCAACCAGATGGACATCAGCCACAACAAAATCACTGGCGCGATTCCTTCAAATTACGGTCGGACTTTCGAGCCCGATTTTGATACTGTAGACTTCACCTACAACATGCTCACAGGTAATGAAAAACTCTGGACACATCTAGACGTCCCTTGATTCTTTAGCAATATTTCTCAGAACTATTTTGATGTTAAATACGAGATCTGACAAATGGGTTTGCTTCCACCACACCGCATCATGCACTCATACTTTTGTCATTGTCATACCATGCTCGCTACAGGTCCCATTCCACAGGCCATGCAAGCCCTAGGGGAGTTCAGTTTCCACCCTGGGAACCCAGGCCTTTGTGGCTATCCACTCTCAAACAAATGCAAGTAGATTCAAACTCTACCCATGAAATACAATTGGGTGTCAAGACTCAATAGTGAAATGACTTTCACTTGTGACATATGGCATGTGCCATTGACGATAATATAGTAGTTTGTTAATAAGTACTGGTAGCAGATTTTATTTAAAAATGTTGTGTACATTTCTCATGTCTTGCACCTTTCCAGACCTTGTTTTATTTCATTTTATTTTGATGCAAATAAACTAGACTGTATCATATGAGCTTTTGTGGTTTCATGTTGTCTTGTTGATTGCATCTTTCTTTAAACTCATTGTCAAACTCATTGTCATCAATGAGACTTCCCACACAGACAGGTAACAAGTTTTTGATCAATTTGTGAATTGATAGTGAAATGGTGTAGAATTCATTCATGATCTTGATCATTTTGCTTGATTTTGGAGTGGTTCCAGCTACCAACTGATCAGTTATCAGCAGGAACTCCATTTTATTCAGGATGGGTTGATGATTCTGAATATCAAGTTTGTGCTAAAGATTGGGCACGTGCATTCTCATTATATATATATATTGATGTCTACCTTGCTGCTATTCAGTTAGCATCATATCATCAACATGCTGTGTCAAGTTCAAAAGTGATCATACACCAACTGGTGGAATGAACCGCTGAGAAACATTGATACAAGTGCATGTACATATAGATTCAGTGTTTGAAACAATCACTTTGAATTGCGAAGCTAAGCGCATTTGTGCACTGCACATAGGGATTTGTCTGGATTTGTCATGATCAGCTGTATGAAAATTTCTTGCTGATCACAAATCACCAATATCATGATTATTTGATTCCCTATTGGTACATTTCTTGAATCATTTCTCAACAATTGTCTCTGTCAACCTGGAATAATTCTTCTATCTTTGTGGAAAAACCTCTCCTTCCTTGTGCCTTGTTCCCTGTTCCTTTGTTAAGTTGAAGGTCTGAAAGATCTGAAGTCACAGCACATCCAGGTAATCCAAAATGTGCAGGTGTTCCTTGTGTGTCAGTTTTACATAGATACTTCCTAAAATTTCTAACATTGAATTCCAGAGCTCAGGATTTTGCCTTTACTTCTGAACACAGCAGAGAGGGGGCTTCCATTTCATTATCACCTCATCATTATCAAGTGATGAGTACTTATACTACTAGCACATTTTTCTGATCTGTGAAGGTCTGGACTCCGAACAGCACAATGAGATTCAAGACCACCTTCTCTATACTTTATTCCATATGCATTAAGAAGGCTTAGAATATTGTTGTTGGCTTACCGAACGCACACACCAGGTTTAGTGTCATATTTTGTTTGAGGTTTTCCAACTCATGTGTCAAGAAGGACCTCCATGATATATTATCTACAAAGCTCATGAATAAACACCCATGTCCATCATGTGAGTGCAATTAGTAGATGATTATGCAGACCTGAAAAACTCAGCTGGTGTATTGGGGCTACAAATGAGAGCACAATGTTTCCTGTAGCTGTGGAACAACCATCATCATCTCGCTTCCCACTTCATAGCATTTGAAATTGACAAACAAGTCTCCTCAAAACTTAGCAGATGATCAATGAAGTAAGCAAGATAGTATAATTCCATAGATGTGACCCCTCTCCAATTGGATAACAACCAGATCAACCTTCCTGGAAAATTACTTGTATTCTGGTCTGTGTGATCCCTGGCTCTTCATTCTCGAACAGCGGCCCACAGTTCCCATATTCTAGTTAACAGGGGATCCTCTTATCCCTGTTGTAGTGAAAGGACCTCAAAAAGCCACTTTTAAAGTATAAAGAACATAATCCAGAGGCTGCTGGGCCTGCAGAGCACTGGAATCACCAAGAATCCCCACAAGAACAAACACTGTCCTCAAAGTGATGAAAGTGATTAGCATCTTTTACTATAATTGCTCTCCCAACAAGCTTTGCAATAAACTTTGTGGCAGTGTGGCAGTCACCAAATACCCACAAATTCTTGGAAATGTGCAGTGGAGTACCAGGAGTGCTGATGAGCTCAAATGCTCTGGTGCCACAGATAACTCAACTTTTCTTCTTCCTCCACATCCCATAACACAAATTTGGTATTTGCACATACCCAACATCATTCATCTCCCTGGACAATCTCTTTAGTTCTGCTTTCACCTCACTAATTTGAGGATAGTCTTGATCATCTGCTGCAAATGTATGCACGTCACAATTCACCTCAAACCAGGTTCAACCTGGGTCCTTCTGCACACCCATCTCCTACCTGTCTTTGAATATTTGCCTGGAGATCCCACTTAGCAGCACAAATGTTTGAAATGAGCACATAACCTGCTGCATCCCCAGAGTTTGATTCATAAAGTCATGGCAACACAATCTCCCATCTCCACCTCACCATGAACTCTGCAAGCACCAAGCAAGGCCACCCAGACAAAAATATCTGGTTCACAGGTTATTCTTGACCAAATCCTCTGTCTTGTGCAGATGGCCAGCATGGTCGAGAAGATCAACCATGCAGGCATAGAGCTCAATTTTTGCAGGAAAATTGTAAATAGACCCCATGGATTCAAAGTAGCACAGGCCTTCATCCAATAGGCCTGCATGGCTATAAGCTGACAGAAGAATAAGGAAGGTGACCCTATCTGGTTCTTCACCTTCTAGACACATTTAAGAGCATCCTTGCCATGCCCATGGCATATCCTCAGAGCATAGTATTCCAAGTGGCAACATTACAATATCTGATTAATAAGTTGTAACTGGTAGCTTACAAATGTTAGGTGTCCTATGAGTTACCTAGTTGTGGGTGCATCCAAGATTCAACCTCTTTTTTCGGTGTGTGATGGGCCTTGTTGATTGGCCACTAAAAGTTTTGAACCTTCTTAGTATAAAAGTATCAAAACTTTTGACACTCCCAAGATAGAAATGTTGTTTATAGTCATTCCATTCAACTCACATGTGTTAACTAAAAGAGTTGGTATTGAGGCCAGGGATGTAGGAAAAATGTGAAATTGTTGGGGACAGCATGAAAAACATCTGTGAAAGCAAATGGCATCTCCACATTACCTGCATGGATTCCACAATCCCCAAGCAAAGCCCTCCATGCAGCAGGTACCATTTGGTTCACAGGGCATTGCCTGAACATCATATTCTCTGCTTCCTGTTTATGGCCAGCACAACAAAAACTGTCAACCATGCAGGTGTAATGTTCCAATTTTGGAGAAACCATGTAAACTCTAATCATTGGAGTATAACAAGACATGGCTTCATCCACCAAACCTGCACGGCTACAAGCTGACAGAAGACAAAAGAAAAGTGACATCATGGCTATACACCTTCTTCATGCATGCAATCAAAATGTTTAAGAGCTTCTTTAACTCTGCCATGCATAGCACATTCTCCATACACAGCATCCCAAGAGACCACCTAACCAGATCTGGAATTTTGTTGAATCCTCTCGAAGCATCCTCAAAGCTCCCACATTTTGCATACATGCCAACCAAGCTATTCCCCCACAAAGACATGTGAATCCCATCCACTTCAAATGGTCTGCTCATGTGCATGCCAGCCCTCTTCAAGAGCAACCACATTGACACATGCATTCAGAACCCCTGCAATGCAAACAAAGGCTGGTTGTATACCTTCCTGTTGCATTTGGCAAAATACATCCAGGTGTCCTCGCCCATATTGCAGATGTCCCAATCATGGCATTCCAAGTGAGCACATCTCCAGATGCCATCTTGTTGAACACTCTTGAAGTATCCTCTCAAGCTCCCACATTTTGAGTACATGTCAAACAAGGTACTGTCCACAAAGGCAGCTGAATCCCATCAACTATGAATGATCTGCTCATGAGAACACCTGTCCACTTCAAGGGCAAAAATGCTGGCACAAGCATTCAGCAATCCAACAATGTGGTCACACACCTTCCTATTACAATTTATTGAAATAGTTCCAGTGCCTTCCTGCCCCACATTTCACATGTTGCAATACCATGGTGGTCCAAGTCACCATAACTTGATACCTCGCATCTTGTCGGATGCTCTCCAAGCCTCCTCCATGCTCCCACATTTCACATGGATGTCAACCAAGATATTCCCCACAAAGATATCAGACTTACATAAACTTTCCATGATCTGCTCATGAGTGCACCTGCCCTCTTCAAGTGCACCTGCACTAGCACACACATTTAGCACCCCCACGAAAGTAACACTATACAGCCACATGCCTTCCTGTTCATGTTTTCAAATAGTTCCAGTCCCTACTGCCCCTGCCAGAATTGCTCATGTCCTGATATCATGGCAGTCCAAGTGACCCCATTTTGAGATGGCATCTTGTGGAACACTCTCCAAGCATCTGTCATGCTCCTGCATTTTACATATATGCCAACCAAACTATTCTTTACAAAAACATTATAGCCACCACCACCACTTTGAATGATCTGTTCATGAACAAACCCTTGCCATCTTCATATGCTCCTAAACCAACACATGCATTAGTCACTTAAACAGAAGTGATTTTTTAAAGAATCATTCCTTCTTGTCATATTCTTCAGAAAAGTTGCATTTCCTCCTCAGATTGCCCATCCTTCCCATAATTTTTAAGCTTCTTATTCCATCTAAAAATGCTCAATTAAACTATGCCTGATGCCATTGCAGCCATCTCTGCTGGCACCCCAGGTGGGTTTTGTCGGTCCTCAAGGGAGTGTGCTTCATGTCTATGTTTGAAATCCAGGTACCTTCATTTGCCTATAACTGAAAATCCAGATGAAGCTGATCACCCTTGTAATCTGCACATCCCTGGATGAATTTTTGCTATCTTAAGAACAAAGAAAGCCGTAGTGACCTCTTACACCAGTGAGAAAATTTTGTTGTACTCAGAAGTCCAAGATATTTGTTACTACACCCACATTCCCACATTTAGATGTAATTGTAGTTTTCTCAATATATTTGTATGCTCATTCCTGCATGATTTGTGTGCTCAGGCCTTGGCACCTCCCGTTCATTAACTTCCTCCAAACCCACAACTTGATGGAACAGGTTGTGACAAAACATCAAATATTGTTAATGGCAGCTCATCCTAGGTTGCTCCTAGATAGATAGTATACACTGGTAAACCTCTTGAACCATTAAGTACTTAGTTCTTTGTTTGGTTTTGGACCCCATCATTTTCCAACAATGCTAAAATTTGACGATTGTGCAACTTAAGCTCACCTTTCTTCTAGGGTCTTAAAAAACATAAAAATTTTGACTTCATGAGAAATAATTCATGTCGCTTTAGATATTATGATACCATCTACTGCAAATTCTAGTGACACCAAGATCACTTGAAAAAACTACTAGAGAGTGAATACTATAAAAATGTGCAAAAATGGATGTGCAATTTAATGTATATATTTTACACATTTTGATGAGTGGATTTCTTTGAGACAATTTCGTAATTTTTAGATGTAAGGTGAGGGAGATATTGAATTTTGTGTTATTTTTGTCATTGGAAATTAACTTTATATAAATTTTTCACAATTGGGCTCCATCATTAGAGTCCTTTTCACATTTGGAGCGTTACATAGTCCTGTCCCAGTGACACATGCTACGCTGGTAATCTTTTTAAAAACTAGTTTTAAATAACACCAAAGGTGATGCTGCTTTTGTTTGCAACACAATCTCTTCACTGACCTAGACACAGTGGCTCTAACTTTCTAGTGGATGGGAAAAATAAGTTTTGACTTTTTCTCAGGCTATTTCAATCAGAAGCTTCATCCACAAATTGGTTACAATGAGTTCCATCCATTAGTGCACTGGTCAACTTGCACCCACCAATGCATTATTATTCAGTAAGGATTGATGTGTGGATATGAAACACTTTTTGGCGCTGCCTTTGGTAGGCAGAGATATATTACTATAGTTGATTAAAGAGTATAGTATGGGGCAAGGGACTTTGGCCCCTACTTCATAGTGGAGGAAACAGAAGGGGGTTAGATGCAGGTGTGAGTAGACTCATGTTTTGGGATCCCCCAGCTCTATTGTTGGCTCTCCTTATAACGATGGTGTGGGTAGATTCATATTTTGGGATCCCAGTTGTGTTGTTGACTCTCCTTCTTATCATGATCAATGTGATGTCATTATTCCACTCACAAAAGTCCAACAAGGTAGGAGAAAAAAAGTTTCTTAGGTTGCAGTGCGTGGCAATGGAGGAGCAAGCCAAGCCAAAGGCAAAGTGGGAAGAGGAATCCAAAATGTTGAAGCATTCAGATGTTTCCAGAGTTGAACAGAAATGTTGAGGAACAATAAGAGCAAGTGGAATTTGCACCATGTTGTTTCAACATCATAGGTATGTAACCATCTTTTTAGGGTTTTGTTTTGCGGCAGATCTTTTGTTTCTTCTGAAGGTACATTGGTGGCAAAGTGTTTTTTTTTCTTGGTTTAAAACGATATTCTATGTTGTGTGCAAATGTCCAGTTGTTTTAAGACTTTTGGTTGTTTCTATTCTAGGTTGTTTTCTATGGGGTTTTGTTGTTGGGGTTTCGTTCAATGATAATTCTTTCATGGCAGTGACCAGCAAAAACATGATTGACTGAATACAAGTTATGTTGTGCACCACTACTAGTGTCTTTAGAAGAGGGCAGTAGTAGTGTGGGATGACGGAGGTGGTTGATGGTAATCAAATAACATTACAGGCTCAGCAATAGCCATTGTTCGCACTTGAGAATGGAAGATCTGAAAAAAGACCTGAAAGAAAACCTAAAAACATGAAACCTACAATGTACACTCTGTCAAACTTTGTTGTCACAGTCAGGTACAATGTTTTGAAATAATTTTGTACCTTATACCCAATTAGACAAGTTTGAAGGGTTAAAGGTTGGGTCTTGCACCAGACCATGGTCTTAGTGATTTTATGGGTCTTTTTGATAGCTCAAACATTAACTTGTTTGCTTAATTCTGATTTTGAAAGCATTATAAGATGCCTTCTAAATGATGTTTTTCACATAACAACAATTTGTCCAAGTTAAACAATTCTTTGAAAGAGAAATTCTAAATTCTTTTGTTAGATGTTTGATGCCAATCATAACTTATATGACCAATTCACATTCTTAAAGTTGATCTTGACATGATGTTCTCTCAATCAAAAGTTAAAACATTGTAACAATCTATGACAAAACGAATTGTGGCCAAATTGCACTTTGATACCATATTGAAATTACACATAATAATGATTTTGTATATATTATGTCATCAAAAAATGTTTCATATATATATATATAGCCAAATGTCTTTGGTGATCATAGCCTTGACAAGCCACTGAAATTAGTTATATGACTATGATCTAATAGTTTAATGGGTTATTCAATATATCCAACCCAATTCCATTGGCACCTAGGGTTACCATGACCATCCAAGATCAAGCAATGCCTATTTGGTAAAAATATGACATTTAGTACTTAATATTAAAATAAGTATTGTTTGTACAATGGAATGGGCTTGGCACAACCCATTTCACCTAGGAAAGGTTGAGGAAAATGTCATTTTGTCCAATAGTATTTTCCTCCTATTAGGGCATGTTCCAAGGCATAACCATTGTTTTTTTTTTTTTAAATTGCAAAAAGAATTCTGAGGTTTCAGTGCATGCTACTATGTGAAGACTTGAAAAAATATTGAAAAAAAGTTCAATTGAAAAAAAAAAAATTTATGAAAGAAATTTTTTTAAAAAATTTATCATACATCATGATGTGAATAGGCATGTCACAACATGCAAAAAAATTTGAAAAAAAAAAAATGTTAAAAAACATGTGATGTCATGTGATGCCATTCATGTTGCAATGTGAATACACACAATGTGACGTGAATAAGCCCATTGTGATGTTAGAACAAAAGAATTTTGAAAAAAAAATTGAAAAAGAAATTTAATTTTTTTTTTTTTTTTAAAGAAAAATTTGACATCACGTGACATCATTCAAATTCATATGTCGCCCCATAAAGGCATGACATCATGCAATGCAATAATGTAAAATAAAGTTTATAGGATGTTTTGAAAATTTATAGGGTCTCATTATACAATGTTGGTTTGGCATGATTTTTGTGTTGTTGGGTTTCTAGAAAGAAGGCCTATGCCTATAAAACTTTTGAAAGCTTTAGAGAAAAAATAAATTGAAGGCCAAAAACTAATATTTCATTATGGATTCATCATGAATTTAATTTTTGTTTTAATGAAGCAAATGAATCACCTAATTGTGTCAAAGTTGTAAAATTTAGTGAATGCCCTAGATGTTAATATTTATAAACAATGTTGTTTATTCTTCATATGTAGGAGCTCAAAATAGGTTTAATGTGGTGAGAACTGCAATAAATGGGGAGGTTATGAACTTACCTAAATAACCAATTCTCAAATACATGTACAATGTGTATATGAATGACATAGAAAAAATATTTAAGATATTTAATAATAGTGACATAAATATCATATTTAAGATATTTATAAACATTGAGATTTAAAATGTTCATTGATATTAAATATCTTAAATATTTTACTTATATGATTGTCCTTAAAAGTATCTAAAATGTCATGTGGTTCATTTTGCCATGTTTTCTTTTTCTTTTATGCATCATACTTCATGAAACTTTGAACATATCTTTTTAGTGTTGTTAATGTGTTTTGAGACCTCATGCTCATATTTTGATTTCATGCCTTTACAACACCAATTTGGGTCTTTCATTTTAACCTTAATCTTATGAGAGGTTTTTTTGTTTTGTTTTCATGGCTGCCAAAGGGAATATTGCAAAGAGGGGTGTTAATGAAGCAAGTTCTTCATATAATCCTACAAAAAAATGAAAGGGAAGAAATTTTTTATCATGTTGAATATTGATGATGTTGAGATTAAAATGCAAGGTGTTTGTTTCAAGGGTAAGGTGATGAATAGGTATGGTAATTGGAACCATGGGAAATTTACATATAAGTGTCTTTAGGCAAATGTAATGGATCACAAGGGATTTGAATTTCAGACAATTACTTTGGTGATTTCAGAAGCATTTATACCTCATCACTTTGACAAAATTCATGTCACAAAATGCATAAAGGTCATTAACTTCAATTGTGGTGCTAAGTCAAAATACAAGCATGGGAATAATTTTCATGTAATTAAAGTTAATTCATCTAGGATTGAGATTATGGAAATTCGTTTTTCCTTGTTCAATTCATGTTTATGCATCACCATTTTATTACATATTTTGTATTTTGTAAAGTTCAACATGATGTTGTTTATATTGATGTCGTGGTCATGCAAGTTCATGGTTCAATGAACAAAAAAATATCAACTTCTTATTGTTGATGGGACAAGACCATTAGATATTTTTTTAAAATCCCTTTGGAAAGAATTTTCCTCTACTTACAAATAGTTGGTAGACATGTTTATAATAGGTGTACCAACCACAATTTTTTTGAAAATTGTTTCATTTATTTTTACGATGAAATGAAATTTATATCAACCTCAAGTTCCATCATCCTCATTCCAATTCTACAGATAGAAGCTCATGAACAACTTGAATTAGTCTAGAAAGATTTGACTAATGGAACAAGTTTTCAAATTAATTTGGAGGTAATTTTGAATGTTTCTTTTACCTTTTTTCTTTTTATATGCAATTTTTTTTGCAAGGTGTGTTGGATTATTGTTTTATTTTAGTTTAAAAGTTTGTAAAAACATATGATACATTCCAAAATTGTTTGTGTAGATGCTAGGTGTGTTCATTATGACATTTCCAAGTGTGGCACCTTTTTAAATGGTTTGAAAAAACTATAATTTTACAAATTTGAGATTGTTGTTAAATTCATTAGATCATTATTGTAGCACTTGCAAAGGAATTTGACAGGTGTCCCAAGATATATCCATCAAGTGCACAATCATAAAAATAAACAACATTACCCATACTCGTTTTTTTAAAGGTCCTTGGATTAAAGCAATTACAAATATATCTTTATTCACTATACATGAGTACAAGAAAAATTGTGTAGGTTATTTCCAAAAGTTTAAGAACTGATCACATTGTACTTTTCTTTAAGTCCCACATAAGGGGTCATTAGATATAACATTCTTCAAGATTTATGAGAATTTGATTTCTACAAATGAACAACTTCCTACAAATTTGATGAACATTCAAATTTCTTAAAATGTAAATTGGTGAACATTCAAGTTTATTTATTGAAAACAATGCAAATTACAAGTCTTGTCATTGGGATTTTTGATTCTACTATCATGAACCAACATAATGCCAACCTCATACTCATCATTTTTTGGTATCTTCATTATAAGTTTTTGCTTACATAATAATTGATAGATTATATCTTGTAAATTTATATAAGTATTTCTTTTGAAATAAAACAAGTAGTATTAGGTTTTAAACATTATATTCCCATTATACAACATATATTAAAATTATCTTATATGTAAATTTTTGTCTCTTTGTACATATGTTTTTGTTTTCTTTGTTGATTCATGTAAAATGGATTGCTAGTTTTAGGTTTATGGGTTTTTAGGGTTAAAATTTTGAAGTTCTTTTGAAATTCTAAATTCAAGGATTTTATCTTTTAAAGTTTAAGATTTATTGTTGTTAAGGTTTATGATGGTTAAATAATCTATTGCTCTATCATTTTACAATTTTGAATCATTCTTACAAAACACATATTCCATTAAATATTCCAAGTCTATTGGTCATATTTTCTAGCATTCAATGTTTTAATCATAATTATGACATTTTATTTGTGGTCAAATTTTTGACATTACATTTCCAATTGAAACCTCAATGCATATACCAAATTCAAAATATATAAATTTCAATAATCAAATTATTCAAATTTTCATATTTTGACAATTGATATTAAAGTAATAAACATGGAATCATGTATAAATATTGATGATTTTTTACATTCATATCAATTGAGGTGTGTTTCTAATTATGTGTATAAGTTTGGTGATTGTATATTTGATTTTATATCATACATGTTAAAAAAGTTGAAGACCCCTTCTTCATTTCAGATTAATGTTGGGTGAAGGCATGATTAAATATACATTTTGTGATCTTTATTAAAAAAAGTGTAAAGTAGCCATTAATCAAGCCTTAACATATTAAAATTTGAAATATTATTTAATCTAATGATCAATATGAACATGTTTTTTAAATTAATATCAATGATATTGAAAAATCACATGTTTAAAATAGATTTAAATAGATTTTTAAAAAAATCAAGTAGATTTATTTTACTTTCTAGGTTGCCCAAAAAAACAAAATAGGTTTCAAGTAGATGAAACATTGAATTTTTTTTTAAAAATTGGTTAATTGCCATTTAAGATTTACTAATGCACTTTCAACTTCCAAGGTAAAAATAGTAATATATCAATCTTTTAATGTAAAATTATTTTTGAACACAATTCCACTAATCAATTTCAAAAATACTTTTGACCTACTTTTAATACACTAAAGTTTTCCAAACTTTGTATACAACATACTATAAATTTAATATTGTGCACCATGATGATTTGACAATGATTGAAAAGGTTTCAACTCTACTTTCTTGCATTTATGCGTAAAAATATGATTGTAACTACTCATAGTTATTTTTGTTGTATACCTGATCATGCTTTCACCCTGCTATGCATTATCTTAGAAATTTTTTGTTCATGCAAACACCACTTTCCATGCGTTGTGCACAATTATAATTGTATCTAGAATTTTTGCATGATCTACACAATGGCCAAGCTTCAATTGAAAAAACATATCTTAACAAAATGTTACAAAATGTAACCAATGGTGGCCTTTGGGGAGATTTCACAACAATATTTTGGATATCGCAATACATACAAAGACCAATACATGTGTGGTGCAAAACAAGTGCTCGAATAATGACGAAATGTGGAGAAGAATGTAAGTTAACATTTTTAATGCATTCGGTTTTTTGGAATCAACATTTTGAACCTTTTGAAACAATGATTTTATCCAATTTGCAAAGTGAAATTTCAAAAATAGAATGGGGACCAAATTTTTATAACAATATTCCAATACAAAAAACCCCATTCAATCCTTTTATGATTTAACTTTAGAAAAATAACAAAAAATTTACAACCAAATTTCATCAAATAGTTGCATATTGTCTAAAACAAATAGATCATCCAAACAACTTGAGCCTTCTCTCGAAACAAATTGGGAAAAAAACACAATGTTCCAACAAAAAGCAAATTATTTGGACTCAAATTATGGATAACATATTGACCAATATAAAACTTGAGAACCCACTATCAACTACTCAAAATACCATAATTGCATTTCAAAAACAACATCTAAACTTGAATTTAACACCTTGACAAATAAGTTGACATTGGACATAATTGAAAGATAAATTTAAAAAATAAAATAAAATTCAGAAATAAAAACCTTGGACACTTATTAAAATTGAATACTTACTTGAACTTGATAAAAACTTTCCTAACCTCATTATATCAAATATTACAAAACAATTTGTGAACAATATAATGATACAAATTTAAATCCAATTCAAGTACAACAACATTTGAAATATTTACGACAAAAGAGAAAACAATCAAAACTCGATATAAAATACATTATCCCAATACAATTCAAAACAAAGATTATAATTCAACAACAAAGGAAAAAAACCTTCATAATCAAAATGTGAATTTAAATTATGATGCAAGAGAAAACATAAACACAAACAAATTCCAAAATGATGAAAAATGATAAAACCAAATTTACAACATCAACAAAATATTAATATGAAAAATACCAAAAAGAAAAAGGAAATTAACAAAAAAAACAAATTTCAAAAATAAAACATTTCAAGTGTCACATTTATTAAACAAAAGAAAAATATTCAAGTGGAAAAATACAATGGATGTAACATTACAATCCATGTTATTCCACAACACAAACCAATCTATTCAAAACGTAATTAAATTTTTTTCCAACATTCACATTTTAATTCGAATCTTAATGATAACCAAATATTGCAATGCATCCAAACATTATGAAAAAAAACACAAATTATGGGGGTAAAAAAGAAAAAATCAATGTCACCAATCATTAAATATTTTAACGACATAAAAGATTGTACACCAAATACAATGGTTTAAACACCAAGTAAAACATATTACTATTTTTTTTAAAAATAGAATCAATCATTCCTATTGATAAAACATTACAACTTGATAATGTGTTAATTTGCAAAAGTTGCAAACAAGTATTGAATACTAACAAAATCAACAATGTCATTTTAATGTGTAAACACATCTATAATGAAAACAATTTTTTTTTTGTTATGGCATTGAATAGATTAGAAGAATGTCTTGTAGCACATCAAATGGCATTTGCTCAAATCTACCAATTAAATGGTTGGAGTCAATATGGCATCCAAACTAGTATTGTTAATGTTCTAGCAAATGTTGACAAAAAAATTCAAACTATTCTGCCTCAACTTGCAACTTGTGAATCATTAATTGTATTTGTAAAAAAAGAAAAATGGAATACAAATCTCCTTATTTGTCAAGTTATGTGCAACCTAAAGTCATAATGAAAACATTGCTTGATCTTTGTAATACCCCAATTTACAAAGAAGCAAAAGTATCAATAAAAAAAGATTGGGCAAACCTATTTGAATCAAATAAGATAATAGAAGAAAACAAACTTACACTTTTTTTCAATGTTATATTCAACAAGCATAATATGGATTAGTTTGAAGAGGTAGTAGAAAATACATCAACATATTCATTAGTACAATTTTTTTAAAAAATTGAACAAATATTTGATCAAGTATATGAAACTTTTATTTTTGTGGCTCCTAGTGAAGAATTCCAACCATTAGGGTTATTTCAAGATGTGGCGTGAAATATACAATTACCCTACTTTTATTTTTTGGAAAAGCATGATCATTTGAATTACAATTAAATCATTCCTACCAAAAAATTGCAAAAGCATAATAAACTAATGTAGATAGAAAATCTACATATCACATTGCAAATATTAATTTTTAAGTCATCAAAGTTTTATTTCATTTTGTTCTATCATCATCTTGGGTTCATGTTCATAAGGCACAATTATGAAGCCAACATCTTACTGTGAAAGATGTTATTGATAACCTAATTTAGATAAAATATTGAATTTAGAATTAGGATATAAGGAACTTAAAAGTATTTGTACCTCTCCAAATTATTAATACCACTTTAGAAAAAATGTTTTTGTAATGATTCGTGAACTTGGACCCCAAATGTTTTTTGTCACTTTCACAAGTGCTAAAAGTAAATGGATAGATTTAGTAGAAACACTTCATGAATATAAAAATTATAATAACATAAGTAGTAAAAACATTCAACATGAAGGTGGACATTTATGAACTTGTTAGGGGAGATTTAATAACTTGTGCATGATAGTATGACCATAAAATGAAATGCTTTCATAAGTTATTACAATCAATAAATACATTATTTGGACAAGTACAAGAATTTTTTTTGCAACAAAGTTTCTAGTTAGAGGAAGTGAACATGATCATGGACTCTTATGGATAAAAGATGCACCAATATATGGAATCAATAATAATGATGGAATACAATCATTTGTTGATAAATATATAACTTGTGACAAATCTTTATTGCTTGTAAATTCATGTGAAAGCCAACTTCACTGTCATAAACGACCTTGTTGTAAAAAACACCAACTTGTGCATAGATTTCATTTCCCATATCCACCACTTCATAACACACAAATATCAAGTCCATTATTACATCTAGACAAAAAATTACAACTCAAAGCACAATCTATTTTTAGCACATTAAATGAAATGGTCAAGGGACAAGACATATCATTTGATGAATTTCTAAAACTATTACAAATGGATGAACAAACTTACATATTAGCTTTGAAATCTAGGTTACAAAAACCATCAATTTTTTTGAAATGAAACCCAAAGATATATAGACAAATGCATATGGAAGATTTGTTGGTAAACTTTGTGAAGCAAATATTGATCTACACAATTCATATTAGATCCATATGTTGTAGCAAGTTATTGTACATCTTATTTAACCAAAGTAGATAAAAATGTTACACAAGAATTACACACCATGTTTAAAAAATGTAAAGCAAAAAAAACATGAGCTTTTCAATGCATTTGACAAATGGGTAATGTTTTTTTGAATGTTCAACAAATGTTTGCATAGTTAATTGTTTACTTAATACTTTCACTACCATTACACCATGCATCGATATCATTCCAATTAATACATCCCCAAAAGATGAAAGAACTTTTCATTTTGAAACCTCATCACATGTTGATGAAATTGCCATTGATTGCCACGTATATACAATGTTCGTCGATGATCAATTGAGTTGTGCTTCATTATCTCATATTCCATTTATTGAATTTGTTGCAACTTATGATATCATAATCTTTAAAATATACAAAAAAAAAAATGTCATTCGTTGGGTTAGTTTTAATAAGCACAAAGATCCTGAAAACCATTATAGAGAATTGCTATTGTTATTTCCACCTTTTATAATGAATGAAATGTCACAAAAACAAACATATTGAATTTGGCATGATGCCTATAAAACAAGGGAATTATCCATTCAAACAGTTCAAAATAAATTTGTAAATACATTTAGTGCTAACACTACAAACATTACAATAGTTGATTGGGATGAAATAGAGTTGACAATCAACAAATTGGTTGTTGAAAACAATGACACATTATGGATGGAGATTTTTCCAATTCATGAAAATCAAATCAAATCTTCAAAAAGAAACACAAATCTTGTATTAGATGTCATCAAACCAAATTTCCATGGCATGAAAAAAATGGCATATTTAAAAAATTTCAAATGAATCCAAAAGCAAATAACAACCAATTTTTAATTGATTCATTGTGATTACTTAAAGATAAAATTCATCCATATTCCACTTTTTCAAGCATGGTTCATTCATTAAATGAAAAACAACGTGTCCTCTTTGATGACATTTTTTATAAAAAATGAATGAATCCAAATTAACCTTTATCCATATTTTTTGATTGGAGGTGTGGGAAGAAGAAAAACATTTACTTTAATGGTGATTATTCAAGGTTTTCTTCAATATTACTTCAAACAAAAAAAGAATTTAGATCCATCAAAACAAACAATTAAAAAAATGGCATACACATGAAAAGTTGCATATAATATTAGTGGATCAACACTACACTCAGGATTATTAATTCCATTAAACAAATCAATCAATGACTTTAAACCATTAATTGATGAAAGATGTGATGATTTGGCAAAACAAAATACAATGTTTTGAATTACCACGTGTCATGTGACAACAAGATACACAATTAATTGAAATCCTTAATAAATTTAGAAAAATTCATCAAACACAACAAGATATTGATATAATTAACATTGCCCGACAATATTCACAGGTGGTTTTAATGTGGACATGTTGAAAACACAAAATCATCAAAACAATTAACAGATTATATGCATCTAGGTAGTAGCCATGGAGTGCCTGGCCTACTTAGGCCATTCAATACAAATGTCTGGCAAAAGGTTGTTATCAAGTGTATGAAGAGGAATACATGGTTCTCAATTTTTTGTCTTAGCAGAGTGCATGGTGCATATCTAGTTAAGAAACTCATAAGGGCATTTTGGCACGAAGTTGGAAATTTGTAACTGGACAAGCTACACAACAATGATTTTACCTTCTCCTGTGCGAGTCCATTGGTGCATTTCTTTGTTGCACCATGTCAGGATATACTAGGAGCAGGTCCAATGATAGCAGCAAAATGGCCTGGTCACTGTCTTTTGGGTGAGATATAGTCTTCAAATGGTGTGAAAAAGGCTTTGGACTTTGGACCTGTAAATTTGCTCAGGATATAGTGGTCTTGACAAGGCCAAGTCTTTAAATAATGACTACTAATTGGCTGGCCATATTGATTGGCCCAGTTGTGGGATTTAAATAGTTTCCACCTTATACTGTTGAATTTTTCATGTGTATGTTCCAGTGGTGTTCTTTTAGGAATATTTGTTTGTGAGCCAAAGTGATGATCATCCATAGGAAGATGTAGAAAATGTGACTGCTCATCACTAGGAAGTTTTAGCCAAATATGGCTATAAACCACATATGAAGTACAAATCAACAAGTAACCTAAACCTTCCATTCTGAATAATGTTGATCAACCATGTATTCCCCACTGTGTGCCAAACACAAATGTTGTCATAAGAACATAGAACACTATACTGACCTTCTATGGTAGTCGGGAAATTCTGTCACAACATTTTGCATTTACTTACCATCTGGTATCCCATCAGTATCCCACCAGTGCAAAGGATATTTTTCAAAGAGTCCAAAAACAGTTTACATGGGCAACAAAAATTTAGACCATGGCAGGATAGCAACCAAGAGAAAGCAATGAGATTGACACCAACAAGAGCTACGACTCCAACTGACATTAGAATTCTAACTGGATTGATATTCATTTACCTTCTCTAATTTGTGATCCCACCATTTGAAGGATCCAAACACAACTTCAGCTACAGTTTCTTGCTCTGACCTGCAGGAACTGCAACAGAACTCCCTATCAAAGCATTATTGCATCTTGAATAGATTGTGTCCAAATATTTTGATTTGCTTCAGAAGATATCACTGTAATCAGGTTTGCAAATACTCATACTCTGAGAGAAGGCAGTAGATAGACAGGGAGAGACGAACAATGCAAGAAAGCTTACAAGTGTTTTCATCTCTGAGTGCCCTCTTCAGGTGCCCTCTTCAGTTCTATACAATGGACTTGGGGAAGAAGCACACTGTGCTGCAAAGGTTTTTGATGGGTATAGTCCCATTGTGGGTACATTTTCAAAGCTCAGCCCACCTTCAAATTTTTGTTTAGATGAGTGCCCCTGCAGTGCTCCACTGGTTCTAGTAACAGAGCAGTGCAGCATACAATCATTACTTTGGCACACACACTCTTCCTTGCTGCCATGCTACATTGTTGTTTAATCATCATTATACCCAGGGAAGTGCATTATGGTTCAATAGATAGCCACTTTCTCTAGTCTACACCCCTATACACTTCACTTATCAGCATACACATTGAATGTTTAGGACAGCACAGTGCAACATTCTTGAAAAGGACATAATGCTCTGGCGAGGAACTTACATTCATCAAATATTCTTCCCTCTCAACCTTCATGAATGTGGCAATTCAATTGAAATTGTGAACCTAGAAACAAAGAATTTCCTTGCAACCACAGATTCAATCCTCAAGTGCACTCCTTGTGTGCACAAAACCAGCCTTGGACATGCTATCACAAAGCAGACGAGAAATCAATATGGACAGGATGGAACTCTATTGCAGTGTGCAAAGTCCTAAATGAAGAGGAAGCAGTCCTAGAAGAAAATTCCAATACCTTCTTAGCAGGTTTTGGTGGCATGGCCTTCTTCCTTGATAAGTTGGTCATGGTGCCCCCAGCCATAGCACCTGTTGTCAGCAAAAGGTACAAAAGGCACAAAGACCTCACTAAGGTTACTTTTCTATTCAAGGTGATAAGGTAGGATTGGCAGGAAATTTCAAATTATCACACTCCACAAGGTAGCAGATGCATGGATGAACATGGGGATGCCTGCTGACAGATGTGGAAGGTTGTGTTGATAACTTCATGCATGTTACAGTTTGTAAGTTGTAACATTCATGATGATAAAGGGGGAGGTTTCATAACATGCATCAAGTTGTGACATCATAGGCCACTGCTCTTAGTGGTCTTCTGTGCAGCAAGGCTCTTCTTAAGTGTCTGATTACAAGCTTCTGTAAACTTGCATCACATTTTGTGCAATGAGAAGAGAAATAGATAATTTTAACCCTGGCAGCATCTGACCTGCTCAAGAGAAAATTTTCCTTGCTGTAGCTTGGGTCAAGCTGAGAATGAAAATTACTTCCCAAAGCATGACTCCATGCAAAATAGGAAGGCTGTATTACACCCTTGACTGTTACAAAAGTTAGCTGCAATTTGCAAAAAATGCATTTCTGACACACATTAGATGGATCACATTCTCAGCTATGTACTTCAGATGATCTGATTACAATGGGCTTATGTCTGGTCCTATATCAGTAACTGTGGAATTGCAGAGAAAGCTCCACAATAACACTTTGAAGGTAACAGTGGTGTCAATAAAAGCAAATCCAAAACAAAAATAAAAAGAAAGATTTTGGACATAATCTTGTGGGTGTTTCAATCACAAAGTATCAAACCATCATCAGTCTTCATCATGAATGGCAATAGCTAGCTGCTGTTACTCCCAATTGACTTGAATCACTTATTCTTTAACTAATCCATACACAGTGTACACATTGAAATGCCCGGAGTGTGTCATGATTCATCAAAAGCCCTATCACATTGTAGCAAATGTCACATTAGTCCTTTCTGACTATCAAGGCAACTTCAACAAAAAAAGAACACTTTGCAGTACACCTAAATAAGCTGCTCCAAACATCACTTAGAAAGGAAAAGCAACTATTGTCCTAAAAGGTATTGCAGAATTTCAAGTACATCCTCCAAACACCACTTAGAAAGGAATGGCAATTATCGTGCTACCTGGCGTTGCAGGGTGTCAAGTAAATGTTCTATTCGATGTTTCATGACAGGTTGACCTCTTTGTGTTTTCTTCCTCATTTTTCTCTGTGCATCCTTTCTCTCACATTGAGCTTTATCACGTGCTTCTTGCTGCCTAGCAATGGCCTCCCTTTTCTCTGTCCACAGTTTCTCTTCTTCTTCCTTCTTCTCACTTTGTTGTCTAAGCTTCTCAAGTTTTGATTGAACCTGAACTCTGCCACGAGTTTCTGTAGAAGCTCCATTCCATTGTGTGTGCATGTTGTTTTCCCTGTTCCCAGAATGATGTGGCTTGATCATATTTCCTACTAGAGTCTGCTCATTTCTGCTAATGTCCTCATCCCCTACAGTCCTGTCATGTTGACCCAAAATCTGCAAGGATTACAAGTCAAAGCTGCATTCATGAAATATCAAACACAATGAGAAAAAACAGCTTGACATGCAATAAACTCAAACCCAGACTTTTAAAATGTATAATTCTACAAGATTGTAGAGAAAAATCCACAATAAACCCTTGAACATGCTTGTTGTGTCAGTCTCAGCAAAACCAACATATAAAGAACTCAAAAAACCTTCTTAGTATATGCAGAGGGTGCCTTACCTCCAGTAAGATTCCTGCCTCAACAGAGGAGGCACCTTATGTGTAAGATTCCTCAAAATGGAGCAACCTTAAACATCTTCTCCTTGGCAAAAAAAAAAAGAGGCATAAAAGATTCTACCATATCTTCAAACTCAGTAAGGCCCTCGGATGGGGGTAACCAAAATTCAGAACCTGGTAATGCCCCCGTCCTAAGGTCTTACATGTACACCACAAGAATGAATGTAGTCATAACCTTATCAGTGTCACTTGCGAGTATCAGACCATCACCTAAATCACTAAGAGCAGTGACTAACTGCCATGTCTCCCCACTGACTTCAGCATGTCCGAACAGTGGGAATAGATAAGTGTACAATAATCTGGCCAATCTAAAAACAATGGGATAAAATGGTCATGTGTCCTTTGCAAATGCACCATAGAATGGCAAGGATGAGTAAAAGAAAGCAAATTGAGACCACCCACCTCTGCATCGGATGTTGTGAGTGCAATACAAGGCTCGAATTTATGACCTTCCTCAGCTAGGTGCTTCACCGTCTTGCGGTACTTCTGCACTTTCTTGGCGTTCTGATACAACTCTCGCTGCTTTCCTGTACCCACAACAATGACACTAGAGGCAAACATGAGAGCTCTACATAGATTGAGAAGATGCAGGAGCATGATTGATTCAAGAAACTCCTTCCAAGATACCAGAGGGTTCTGGGCTTCATATTCAGTCAGGGATCTTGCCCAGTTTTGATAATGATTCAACAGACGGATTCCGGAAACCCCAAGGCAGAAAGAGAAAAAGATCGAACTCACGAATTTGCGACGCCGTGGCAAAGGGCTTGTTCTTGCCGAACGCCAGAGCTTCCAGGCTTAATCCTCCTCCACCGCCGCCCAGCAACTTCCTCTTCTTATTCTTCTTGAAGAAGGCGGAACCACGTCCTCCCGATTCTCCCTTGTCGGCATTACCATCTGTCCGCTTCATCGCTACAAAAACTCAATCTACGACCCTAAAACCCTTGCGTCTTGTACAGTAACGAAATCGAAGCGAAGCGATTTCAGTGAAAATTTCGACAATCCACAGTCTGCGGAAATGCTGATCGAATTTTTGCGCAAGTAATGGTTGCTCCAGTTGCTGCTGATCGCTCCTTGCTTTGATCACCCTGTCAAGCTCAAACTTTTAGGGTTTTATGGTTTGTGAGGATTAGGGTTTGAACTATTTTTGCCCCCAAAAAAAGCCAGAACGATTAATTAATTTAAACACTATTTTATAAAATTGGAAAGTCCAAATGTCCTACTTATTAAGCTCCAGCCACACCGACTGCTAAAAAAAAGTTAACTAAAGGTAGGCCAACACCTGGTGGTAACGCCATATGATTTCAACACATACCCCCAAAAAAACCCCTAGTTTGCCAGATTTTCAAATTGTTTTTAAATATAGCCGAGTTTCTAAAAGAAGTTCCAGCAGGTAGCCAAAATAAAAAGGGATTCTTAAAATTTTCAACTTCCATATCTAGTCTATAGCTAAATTTGGCTATATCAATTTGTGGATAATCGCCAGTTTGGTTAAATCACAAACTAAATCAGTTTGGCTAAATCTGGCGTCAGAGCCATGGCAGGGTACCACTTGGCTGAGGGTTGAGCGTGTTTTTCTCTTCTTCAGCCACTTGGAGCCTCATGGTTGGAACTGCAAGGCTCCGCCACTACCACTCCTCCGCCTGCCCACACGGGCTCCACATTCTGCCCCCACGAGCTCCACATTCCGCCCCCTTGATTGGGAACGCGACGGTCACGTAGCCATCGATTCCGGCGGTGATCAATTCTTGCAGTGACTATATATAGTCGTCCAAATCCCAGGTTGACGATCATTAGAGGTGGAGGAAGGAGCTCGACGTTCCGCGGTCCTTCATGTGTTTTATGTTACGGAAGTAGCGGGTGTGAGTTCTCCTCTGTTCCGAGCGAGCCAGCATCGACGAAAGGCGGCTATGGCAACGGTTGCTCTTGATGCCGGCTTTGAGAGGAAGCTGGGCGATGAGGAAGGGGGCGCCAGCGGCGACATGGATGCGGAGCTCTGGGGCGGATTGCAGCTCCACATTGGCCTGGAAAGGGTGTTTGCGAAGCTGCCGTTCCGGGAGTTTTTCCAGCTGCGCTTGGTATGCAAGGAGTGGAACCGATTGGCCAGCGATCGGGCGTTTCTGGAGGAGAGCTTCAGAGAGTACCTCATCGCCAAGCCATACTTCGTCCTGGACGCCCAAGGTTTGGACGACAAAGTGCGTGGGTTGTTGGCGCGGGATCGCTCGTCCGGCCTCTGGAGCTGGACGCGTCTCCATAGTAGTGGCAGCACTGAGTTCTGGTCCATGTCGGGCCTGGTGTACAGCGACGTGGAGCTGGCGAACTATGAACGGGAGCGGAAAGTATTCAATCTGCACACGAGGCTGTGGTTGACACTGCCGCCGCCTGTCGAGAGTACTCTCAACTACCACCCCTTCACTGGGATGATCGTGGACACCTCCATGCGCCCGTACGCGTTCCAGTTCATCGAGGGCAGTGAGGACGTGAACACACAGATCTTCAACTCCAGGAGCAACTCGTGGACGACGAAGTCGTCACAGCAGTATGGCATGAGTCCGGGCCGCACGACGGTAGCTTTCTGCAAAGGCGTGTTGTATATCCGTTGCGAGCTGGACGAGATCGTGGTCTACGACACGGAGAAGGATAAGTGGGACGGAATCAACCCACCAGAGTTCGGAGATTCTGACGACTTCCTGCGCGGCATCGGAGCTTGGCAGTCGCGCGTCTTCACACCCTCCGTGGATCCCAACCAACGGGTAATCCGAGTGTGGGAGCTCGTGCGACCGGCCGAGCAGCAGGAGTCGTGGGTGGAGATCGATTGCATGCCCGGCGAGCTCTACTCGTGGCTCTTCTACGAGAATTGCGATCCTCCAGTGGATATTCGCGACGTGCAGATTCTGGCGAGCTACTGCGACGAGCACATCCTTGTGTATGCCTGGTTCATGGACGACGAGGAGTATGGGGCGAGAGGCGACAGATTCGTTCTCTTCAACCTGGCGACGAAGACCTGGCAGAAATTGGAGCTCCCGTTCGGTCCTATAACGGAGCAGCTCCCGAGCCAAGGTAGGTTGTTTCCCATAGTCTGATAAACTGGCACCTCGCCATTCGTCGATTTTCAGCTACGATTCTGGATGAAGCTGAGTGGTCAAATGTTGTGAGATCAAATATGGAAATGGAGGAAATCCTTGTGTCAGATGATGCCTGTGCTCATTTGGAAGTTTTTCTGTATATGCCTTCTAAGCAAGCACATCTCTTACAAGCTGCTGCACAGCTGCACTCATTTCAGCAGCAAAAACAAGCCCACAGGACCTAAAGACCTGTGCCCAATTGCAAACAACCCAGGTCACAAATATCTTTCTGTCTAGAAGAGAGGAGATGCCTAGATGGACGAATTAAAAATACTATTCTGCAGAGAGTTGAGAAAATGGAATCAAGATGTATTGACCAGATTGAGAGAGGATGTAATATTGGAGTTGAAGGACATTGGTGAAGGCGTTGGGAATCTTGCCTTTAAGCTCTCGCTTGTTGAAGTATAGGAGGTGATAGAATGACACCTTAAAGCTACATAGGAGGCTAATCCCATTTGTCAATATAAGTGAGACAAGCACTTTGCCTCTTCACTCTTCTTCAGCTTCTTCCTTTCTCTGTAACTTTGTAGAGAGTTTTCAAGAACATCACAGATGCATGAAGAAGATGGTTTGGTGGACATGATGCTTCATGTGCATATGGAAATTGAAGACAAAGCAACCAAACTTGAACATGGAAAAGGCGATGTATCCTTGTAGCTATTCTAGAAGAAGTAGAAGTGAGTAGGACAAAGGGTACAGCTTTTAGCGAGTCAAAGATGGGAAGAGACTTACCTAGATGTATCCTTTGTGGCTATTTTAGAAGAAGGGGAAGTGGGTAGGACAAAGAGGTACAGCTTTTACTGAGTCAAGAGGGGAAGAGATTTACCAAGGACTGTAGTGTAATATAGAACTTTATGCTCAGTTTGTTGATATCACCCAGTTAACAACTAGGTGGAGAACGAGAAGGAGCTAAACATGGTGGGTGTAACTTGGAAGGTCAGGATTACTCACAGTTGAGTGTCCCAAACATGGCAACAACTTGACCAGGAAACAGACATCGTCCAACTTTAATGTTGCATGTATTGAGGCTGTGAATAATGCGGCAATAGTATTCAGTTGTACATGGCAAAGATTTCGAAATGTTTCTTTGAATGTGGAGTCTAAAAAACAAGTGCAATCCAAATTGTTCTTCAGTAATACTCATGAGTAGTTGGGAATCAACTCACAAGTGCAACTATTAAATAAATTTGGACAGCATTGCAGAAGCTGCATGGCTGCTACAACATTTAGAGGTGATTCAATTTCAGTGACTCAGGATGCACTTCAAAGGCTTGAGTGAAACAAATACTACTTTATCCATCAAGGTGGAGACAGTTTGAGGCCTGTAGTTGAAGTGAAGATGCCAAAATTTGAGTTAGTTGCTTCCATGAGAATGTTAGCTCTACTCATAAGCTGAGACTAATGGAAAACAGAGTGTCCATGAGAGGATTGAAGATTTTGCCTTAATTACTGGTGTGGTTTGACACTTTAGTGAGGCAGGAGCACAGGCACTTGTAGCAGATGAGCTAGTGGCATTGAAAGAGAGTTGCACAACAATGGCGATTGTGGGGTAAGAATGTAGCTGGAAAGGACTGCGTGCTGGGGACCAATTAGGCTAATCCCATTAGTAGGCAAGGTTAGGAATAGGAAGGATAGAGGTTTGGTTTGTTGCGCTTCAATTGTTACCATCATTACCACCCCCATCAGCCTACTTCTTCTTCTCCTTCTTCTTGTCCCCTTGTTGTCTCCACCAGCTTCTCTGCTTGTCACGGAGTTGCTTTTTTCTCTCCTTGTCAATGGTAGTTGTGATTTGTTTCTTTGCTTTCTTCCAATGAAGATTCAATGTGCAGCACATGGCAGATGCATTTTCATTACTGCAAAGCTTGGGTTTAGGCTTCCTCTTGGGTTTTGTTGTAGGGTCACCTCCAAGATGGGCTGCAACAGTAAGATACTGGGAAGGAATGATTATTCTCTAATAAGGCTTTTTTTGGGTTGTAACTTTCAGTTTTGGGGGGAGTTGTTGTAAGTAGAGGCAGCTAATTGTGACACATACAAGACATGACACAAGGAGAATTCAATTTGCAGGGCCTACAAATGGGAAATTCTTACAGTTGTTGGAAGCTTTTGCACTTAGTGCTTTTAGTTGGCTTGGACAATGGGCAAGTTGTGAGTGAACTGGGAGAGTGCTGAGAAAACTACCAAGATTTTGTTGGGGGAGAGAGCTGAGAAGGATGTCAAGGTTGAGTACTAGATGTAGGAGGCAGGGATTGTGGTTAGGAACTAGTGAATTTTGCAGATTGAATATTCATGATGGAACAAGAAATGTGGGAGGGGAGGGGAGGATTGTGGTTAGGAACTAGTGAATTTTGCGGATGGAATGTCCATGATGCAACAAGAAATGTGTGAGGGGAGGGAAGGAAGAAGCTTGAACACTAAACCCCTACAAATGCCTAGGATTCATCTTTGTTCACATGCATACTGACCATGTCCCGACCTGACAAGAGGAGACCTGTATGACAAAGATGTGAGTTTAAATAAAGGAGACAGAAAGAGTTATTGCACTGAAGCCTCAAAGCAAGAGAAGAATCCAAGGCAAGTTGCAATTAATCTATCCCATTTTATGATGAGCAATACATTCATTTCAGTCTTTTTCATTTTGACAAGAGCTGCTGATGCATAGATTTTTGTTCACAGATCTTGTTCTTATAGAGAACTGAGAACTTGGATCAACTGTTTATACAGCTAAGAAGGTTGATACTTTGTGTGTGACACTCATGAGCATATGACCACCCTCATTCCGGTTTTGTTCCTGGGTTATGCTGGAACTGACACAATGTTACCTTCAAACTGTCATTCTTTTCTTTGCAATCTCAAATTCATGTCTTTAACATCATTCGAACTGTAGGTCAGCATCAAAACTTTGAAGCTGAGACTGGGCACTTCAGTGTTACAGCAACAAGGGGAGGTGACATTGCACCTCCATTTGGTGCTATTTAGCCCTTGGAAAATGGTCTTGGAGCTCTTGGGTGTGGATCAATGGCACAATTGCAGGAAATCAGTTCTTTCCACAGGAGACAGTGGGGATTCAGGAAGTTCTACTGCTACAGAGCAGAATGTGTGTCCTTAGCAAGTACAGGCTCTTGCAGAAGCAGAGAATCTGTCTTGGAATCGAGAGAGGTCAATGAGAGTAGTTAGTGGCTGGAGCTGCTCACCCAAGCAAACATTGAGACACTTCTATGCAGAAAACCTTTTTCATCAATCAGGACTGTTTGAGGGTCATCTCAGTTCCATAGAAGAAGGGATCACTCTGTGGGGGACAATAAAGTAGAAGGAAATAGACTCTAAAGGTATGACAGGGTACTGTGTTAACCAACATTGGCAAATGTGTTATGAGTGACAGTAGATGTTCCTCTCATTGATCTCACAAGTGGCAGTCTTGAAAGAGGTTCAAATCTGGAAGTTTACGTCCTGATTCTCCATTCCATTACAGCCAATGGGTGCATTAAGGATTCTCTATGTGTTGCGGGAGGGTAATCTTCTCCACAACATTCACCTCATTTTGCAGTTCATTCAGGAGGCCACGACATGACTATGGGGATCACAGCACCACCACTTGCCTCCTAAGCATCTACACTTTGGTTGGGGCCAGGGCCTGGCAAAGCATTAGAAGAAGTTTGGAGATAAGGAGGAAAGTTCCATTGTCTGGGGAGGTGTAGGGATGACAACCTTTCTGGCTCTCTAGGGAATTTACTTTGGGGTTGATTACCACCAGCTTTTGAGCAACCTGCTCTGAGGAGATATGTATAGCAGAATCAATCCATGCCCAAGTCAAAGCCTGGGCTCAAGTGCACTCTCAAGTCCTAGTCATCACACAAGCCCAAGCTGCAATGGCCCAGGTTCATGCCCACATGCAGCAACACCAAGATCCTCTGCACCCACCTCTCCTGGACCCATAGGGGTGTAGCATAAATGTAAGGTCTAGTTGAGTTTTTGTGTGTGTGGTTTTCCCTTAAACTTGCAGTAATAGTTTTTCATTTCTACAAGTTTTTCATTTCTGCAACTCAGTCTATAAGTACTACTAGGCTAGATCTTTGTGTCCCCCGGCAGATGCAGCTGACTTTCTGTGATTCTTCCTTTAATATACAACCATAATATCATCTAAACCTGGGTTTCTTTTGCATTGTTCACTCTTTTGTTCTAAGATGAATACTCAAGAAAATGTGCACATTGACCTCCCAGAGTAAGAAAATCACATGGTGAATCAAGAGTAAAACCAGAACTAAATCTACTGCCTTTTCTGCTATACTAGTGCATTCAATTTAGCTACTGAATGGAAGATTTGAATGTTAGGGCTAGAACTTGTGTTTACTTCCCATTTATACATTTTCCATGCTTATGCAACTCCATGGGTGGTTTGCACAATAGAATTTGGGTGAAGTATAGTGAAGTTTTTGCAGGTTTGGGGTAATAAATTGACTTTTGGCTAGCACACGATCCAGTGCTTGGAAAACAATTGCAAAATATAAATACTGTTTTTGATTGGATGGGTATAATGATTGGTTGAATTGGGTGAATCTAGATAATCTCTCACCTCGTAATGTCCCATCTTCCATCTTTATGGGTCGTGAGAAGGAACCAGTTAGCAAGGCATCTTGGATGTGATAAACATTGCAAGAGGTCCAAATGGGAATATGGGTGGAGCTACTCTTAGAAATTTGTCACTCACACTTCATGCAATTGATGTGTTGAGGTCAAGCTTGCAATGGGTCATTGATGTTTCCTTAAATTATATCATTGTCCAAATGTCCTTGTCACAAACTGTACAACCAAATCGAAACATTTGAAACTCAACATGAAGTATTTGGTAGTTTGTTAGCTTTTGACATTTGAAGTTATGACTCACCCTGCCAAATGCATTAGTATCTTGAAAGGGACTTCTTTGTGCCATTATACAATAAACATATTCAATTTTTAAGAACAAACTAGTAATATAGACTTGTGCAATCCAATTTCTTGCGAATACTAAAGGAAAGTGACATATTTGTCTATGTGTAAACATATGGCAGCCAATTTTAAAGTTAGAGTATCTAGCCAATATTTTGGTCAAATTGGTAGTTTTTTCAGAGAACAATGTTTTGTGAAAGAAAACACAGAACAATTTGGGATATGCAGGGATGTTGTATTTTCAACATGGAATCTTCAAAATTAATTAATTAGCAGTTTGGCAGACATGTGTTGAAGCCGCCTCTGTACTGTGGTACAATCCAACTTTTGCATTGCATCTTGGTACCATAGATAAATCCAAACGAGAAAATACATTCATCCACGTGAAGAACAAACCCATGTTGTACTAATACATAGATGTAGACTTACTAGTCTAATATGTACATAGAATAACAAAAGAAGCACAGTTGGGTATTGGTTTTTCTACTAAAGAAATTCAAAATAAGACCAAACTATAGTGAATAGCATACCTACTTTAGAAACCTAGTATTGTATCAAATTATTTTGGTTTTATTTTTGAGGTTTTCTATGTGTATAAGTGTATGGGGGCGGGGGACTCAACACAGAGCTGCCCAATGTGCAAGTCAATCAATCCTATAAGTCATAATGTGAAATTTTGATAAAAACTAATTCCATATAACAGAAATTAAAGAAAATGTATTTTAGTTCAAGAAAAACATTGAAATAATTTCTCATTAACTATTTCTCTTCAAGCAGTTTATGATTAGACAAACCCAATGAGGGGTCTATCCCTTATGAGAAGTTAGAGTCCTGGAACAGAACTAAAATACGAAATTATATTCCCCCCCCCC
>Ga0116231_10002803_pt1 | contig 36328 bp, 19 predicted proteins | sample S1TSphgellanicum_2_FD_89695 | JGI IMG/M metagenome (GOLD analysis project Ga0116231, IMG submission 89695) | Host-associated microbial communities from peat moss isolated from Minnesota, USA - S1T2_Fd - Sphagnum magellanicum MG | ecosystem: Host-associated > Plants > Peat moss > Unclassified...
TCCTAGTTGTAAACGACAATATGTATATGACAAGTCAAAGGATGAAGGCGTATTTTGTTGACTTTTTCCTTCATCCAAAATTCGTTGTCATTTGCGACTAGTGTCCTATGCGACTTGTCCAACGCAACTATTAAGATTTTAGTTACAAATGTCGCTTGTAATTAAAACTTAGTCGCATGGACCAGTTGTAAAATGGCCATTTTCTATTAGTGATTGTTTTTCCTAAGGCCACTTGTCTATTTCCAAACACTTCTTCTGCAAATTGTGTGATGCACTATTGTAACAGATTGATTGTTGTTTGTACGTCAAATGCATCAAATACATCTGGGCTTGCCCAAACACCGATGTTATGTTGTACACTCCAGCTAAACTCGACTGCTTTGGTAGTGTCATATTTGAAACATGGTAGGTGTTTGATTCCCTTTTGTTGAACAGGAGGGGGTTGTCACTGTTGTGTGATTGTAAGTACCAATGGTCTATGATCAGAGTGCGCATCTTTGTGACCTGAGTACTTTTCATAGCATTTAACCTCTAAGCGTTGGACACCCTCTAATTGGTCAGCTGTCGTAAGAAAATAGTCCACAGTGCTAAAACCTTTATTGGATAGGCATGTGTACTCCCTTGATATGTCTCCTGGTGTGCAGCCATTGAAGATGAACAACCTAATAGTTCTACAGAAATCCAAGAACTCACGATGCTAGCTAGCCGTGACGGTGTCGCGGTTGTGGCGCTCCAGCATATCATTGGGCAGGGTGTCCTCAATGGCCTATGGCACCAGCAACACATCTGCTAGTTGACTACAATCAATGAAGTCAGTGTTTCTGCATGTCCTTGCATTGAAATCCCTAGCAAGAAGCACACCACCTAAACTCATGGCTTCTCCAACCTCTTGGCATATGTATTCAAACAGGCTGTTGTTCGCATATGGCGAGCCTTGTGGAGCAGCATATACTATGCATAGGAACAAAGGCCTTTGGAAAGCATTGCCTAAGCGTAGCCAAATCCTAGTCCCATCCCTTGCAGTCTTCCAAACAACAAGACTATTTGCCCATGTTTCCTTGACTAGTACTGCAATGCCTCCACTGTGCTTTCGAACGACACCTTGTGGAGTCACAGGCCTGGCAACATCAAAACAACAGAACCCCGATAAGACTGGGAATGTATCGCCCGGGAAGTGATGTGTTTCTGTCAAAGCAACAACGTCAACATGTTGAAATAGGTCAAGCAGATGTTCATGTGTTTTTAACTTTGTGATAGCAGTCCCATGGATGTTCCACAGGCACACGCGCAAGTCTCTCTGGCCCCCGCCCCCCTATGCAGTAGGAGAGTTTACGACTTTGTTTTCGAATGTTGAATGTTACAAGGAATAGCAAAGAATTATTTTGCTCATATCAGGGCATTGGGTACCTCTTGTCTTCTTGGCTATTAACGAAGAAAATGTTTCCTCACTGCGTTCATTAGATGAAAAGAGGGGAGTCTCAATTTGACATCAAAGATGGTGTTGGAACTTGGGGGTGAAGTCTTAAAGATTGAGAGCAGTTTTTCAAAGAGAAATTAATTGCGTCACTTAAAACCCTTAGTTGCAGATCCAGGAAAGCTTGCAAGCAACCACATGAGAGTTGTGCAGTTGTTTGAATTTGTGAATAACCTCTAGTGTATCCACTTTTCTTCAATCTTAGAATTCAAGAAACCTCCGGTTTTGGTCCTTTCATGATTTTCAAAATCACAGAACCTCTGGTGCCAAGTTTTTGGAAACTTTCAAAGAGTTTGCAGTTCTAAGAATTCCATTCTTGAAGTGGGTTCTTCCATTCCAAGGCAGAATCTTCTGCATTCTGAGCAGACTCTTCCATTTTCTGCAGATTGAGGCCGTAGACAGAACAAAACAATTTCTTCAACATGCTGATAAACAAGGGCTTTACCGGAATTGGGTCAGCACTTGGCTATCACCTCATGAACTAGGCCCTCATTCCAGCAATGCCCTCGTCCTTGGGTGTTACCCTACACAAATCCAGATGCTGAAAAGATAGTATAATGAGCATTTTCTCAGTCTAGAAAAGATCAGAGTTTCTCCAGAGACAATCTAATGCAAAAGGGGTGCGTGCCAAAATGGTGACAATTTGTTGGCCTTGCCTACCAAGGCAAGGATATTGTGTTTTAGATTCATTATAGAGTATAATAGTAGCCAATGGATTTTGGCCCCCAGGTTATAATAGGTCTATTTTTATATGATGATTTTCGAAAGATGATATTTTGGCTTGTGTTGAAACTTGAGATTAGTTGTTATGGAGTTATAATATGTTGAAGGATTTTGGTTTCTTTAAGAGGATTTTTTTTGAAGATTATGTTTTTGCATGGTGAAATATATTTGAGTTTCCATAATTCTTCTTTTGCCTTAAGATACGTCTTAATGTAAATGGCAAGGCCACAGTGTAAGTGACACACCCGTTGTTCAAATTGAGAACTCGCAGATAAAAAGCAAAATCATCTACCACGGTCCTTTGATCTAAAGCTTTTTGGGGATTTTCACATTGAAAATCAGACCGATGCTGCTGATGCATTACACTTTCTCACATTTATCTTCAAAGTGTTTTTTTAGGTTCCATCAATTGATGGTTGCTGGCCTTAAGTTGTGATGTGGCCTCCCAAAGCTCTCTCTTTATTCTCTTGCAAACTCTCTCTCTCTCTCTCTCTCTCTCTCTCTCTCTGAAAGCAAAATTGAAATGAGTAGTTCTGTTGTGCTGGATCTCAAGTAAATCATGCACTTTTTTTGCAGAGGAGAGAAAATTCAGCAGGCCTTGAGAACTTGAGATGCAAATTGGGTCTGTGACATGGAACCCCGCACAACAACACCAATGCAAAATCTATGGAACCATGTGCTTATTTGGAGGCTCTTTTGCAAAGCCCATACTGTTTTAGTAGTACTGTGTTCAGTTCAAAAGTCTGGATTTCATTGTGTGAGAGCTTGTGTAATCAGCCAAGGAAGATCTTGATACTCTCTGATCAGCTTTTGTTGTGGCTGCTGTTTTTGAGAAACTAACTTCTGGTTGGTAGGGACATGATGAGGTCATACCAGCCAAAAATCAGCCTTTTTCCCTAATACCCAGGACTAGGGTGCTAAAAGGTTTAACCCTAAACCCTAAACCCTAACCCTAAAAGATCCCATACCAGTTAACAAGTTGGTATGACAAAAAAGAGATCCAAATAATATCATCACAAGTGAAGGCTGGAACTCGGAGTTTTTTTCTTTTTTTTTTTGGAAAAAGATTTGATACCACAACAACAACAAAAACAAAATCAACAAAATCACTTAAAAAATTGAATGTCAGGTCTAAAAAAAAAAATCCCCTAATCAATCACCTTCATTAAATCAAGGGCTTTTTCCAACAATATCAACAACAGCATGCCCACCACATTCCCCTTATAAATTTCAATTTTGATTGAAAAATCAATTTTTAGTGGAAAAAATTGTTCAATATTCGATAACTTCTCCACCACCACCACCACCCTAGGCCCCGAAACATTATGAAACCAACTTGGTGCACCCTTTACTCATTGAGGGGCTTTCCAGCAGTACCAAGAGCACAACAAAAGAGGTACTCCCAAGTTTGGGAGATCTCAATGTGACAAACAAAACAAAACAAACTACCTTCCTTCATAGATAGATTTACTCTACCAGATTGGATCCGTGTGTACCCAAAGACCCTACCAAGCTGGTATGAAAGTTTTAGAAAGGACCCAATACTAGGGACCCAATGTGGATGAACCTTAACCAAGTTAATATCCAGTGGTTTCGCCTTGTTAACTCATTCTGTAAGAAGTAGGTCCTTTATACAAAGGGGTTTATTAGAAAATAGGTGACTAAAATTAGATAAGTAGATGGTTTCTAGTTTGTATATAGGGTAAGGGCAGTTTTTGCTACCTACCAACAAAACCCAAAAATAATCAGGTTGTTAGTTAGGTAGCTAGTATGAAGAGCAATTGAGCTACTAACCATGGTTAGGTACCAAACTGGAACCCAACAGAAAACTGTTTCCTAACCACTTACAATCCATCCTTCTTGGTGCACTTGTTGAGTCCTGGTTCACTCTGGCTGATAATCATCATAGAGAGAGAGAGAGAGAGAGAGATTAGGATTTAGGACTTGAAAGTGTGGATTATTTAATAAGTTGGGTCCAAAACATTTTGAATTGTGGATGCACTTTCTTCAAAGGATTAATGAGTTTTGAATCTTCCATTTTCTTTCCCCTATTTGTACCACTCTGTTGTGATCAAGTTTGGCAGATGTAAGAGCATCTTGACTTGACTAAGAGCAGCTTGATTCTCAATCCACACCTCACTATTTTTGGACCTCTATAAGTCTTTACCACATCCAGCATCAAATTCATTACATTCCCCATCTGCACCTATGAACATGAAAGATTGAACAGCATAAAAAATGCAAGACTATTTTTGAAAAGTCATTACTACCACTGGGACAAATCATTATGATTGACCAATCAAAAACAGTGAACAGCATAAAAATGGAGGATTATTTTTAAAAAGTCACCACCACTTGGATGAATCAGAATCATTATGATTGACCAATCAGAAACAGTACTACCCATCACTTGTACTACCTACCCATTGTATCTATCTATCATAGGCCATATGTACAGGCCCAATATTGAGTTCAACCACATATGAGTGAAGGTTGTGTAGTACTTTCATCCAAACTCTAGAGTGTGTACTTGCCACTCTTATTGCTGCAGGTGGAAAAGATGCTGTACATTCCAAAAACATGTAAGAGCACAAATCTATCTCCCTGGAACAACAACAACAACTACTACTACCTTTGCATTTTGCAGGTGAAGTTAAAATGATAGATAGCCCTTGAGTTCCAGAAACCTGGAGTACCAAAATTTTGTCTACTGTAAGAGGGGTCTAAAGTCTAAGCTTTATCTTCTAGGGTTTCTAAAATAATTGGGATTTTGTTTTTTGTCAATCTAGGGTTTAGGCTAGTACAAAGTATGGAGGTGTCTTTTGTCTTTTGTTGGCCTTTGAAAATGGGTGTTTTTTTGTTGTTGTTGTTAACCCATAACTTTGTTTCTGTAGAGTCTTTTAAATTTTTTTTTTTGTCAGTCTTCAGATTAGAACACTGGGCTCTTTTTGTTTTGTTTTGTTTTGTTTTGGGTTTTCTCAAATTGGGTCTTTTGGGTATCATCAAAACCATTGCCTTGGATTAAAAGGGCAAGTCGTCCTTCAAAGTGAAAGGAATTGGTATCCATCACTCTTGGGCTTGTATTATTGTAGGTAGTACCTTTTCCCAATTGCTGAATAATTATTTTATTTTATTTTATTTCTCAAAATCCTTTTATGTAATAAGAAAAATAAGTTATGACAATTTGATGATAAATCAGGTTTCTATTGATCTATTATTGAGCTATAAATCTTTTGATAGCTTTTACAATAATTTCTATTGCTTATTTGGGAAGACAATAATATGTTTTCACCAAATTATAGGATAGAGAAATGTATATAAGGATGGTTCTTTAAAGAAATCATATATAAGGTGAGAGGAGTCCGTAATAGTACTTTTCACAACGCATTTTGAATATGCTAGAAGTTTTAATTTTTAAAATAAATGTTTAGGGAAAGTTAATCATTTTCTTAAAAAATCGTGCAGGGGAGAATGGGACTTGGCAATGTTTATTTAATGCATTGGAATTTGAAAAATGCTTGTTGAGTTCTTACAATGTCAAGTGTGTTGAAACTTGCATGCTAGAATAAAGAGACAATAGATTTAAGGTTAAGGTCATGTTTGAAACAACAATTGTAGTTTTTCTTTTTGGGTGAAGGAATGCTTGAAGAATGTGAGGTTGTTGGATTTTGGCAAATAAGGATTTCACTCCAATTAGGTCATTTGCACAAGCTTTTTTGAGTCCTAAGTGTCTAAATTTTGTCCTATTTACAAACAAGTTTCAACAAAAATTGCTTTGAAAATGTTGGCATTTGTCAAGTTGAGGTAAGGTTGGGGGGGCGGAAGGGGGAGGGTGGGTTCAGAACGTGGGCAAGATGTTGGTGATTTTTTTTTCTACCAAATACGAGCACATTTATGAACTAGCAATGTGCCAATAGTCTCTCCCTCTTGGTAAAAATAAATTCTTTTTTTCCAACATTCTAGACCTAGATTGCAAGGTGAATAATAATAATAATAATAATAATTTAATGTGCAATTTCAAGACACCATAACAAAGTGTTTAGACTCTTCTATGTACTCATTTATTTTGCATTTCACATTCTAGACCTAGTTTGCAAGGTGATGAATATCAAGTCAATTTATATTTCAAGACATTGCAAGAGATTTTTTATAAAATTGTTATGGACTTATGTTTTTTTATTTCATGTTTTAGTGTAATTATTGAATCAACTCCACTTCCATAGCTATTGTGTTGAATCATGTGTAAAAAGAGTAGGAAAAAAAAATGCAAAATGCAAAATGCATCATGCATTATGTTCATTCATTTTTCCACAAAGAATTAAAGTTTGTAATAGAATGAGGATATTGCACCTCACAATGTCATTAAAAGATGTTGTGAAAGTGTAAATCCCAAAATATGCTTAGTGAAAAATGTAATTATAAAAACTTGGGCATGTAAACATTTACACATAGATGCTCAACATTGGCATCAACCTTACTCTTTGAATTGAAAGATTTGAAGAATTAGAGTCAATTCTCCTCTTCCAAGCAAAGGAGTTAACTCACACATGCCCTCTCTCAATATTGCTTTAAGTACATAATTTTTTCTTATTATTTGTAATTTAATGGAAATGCTTTTCAAAGTACTCATTACATTGAAGGATTGATTGGATTATTGCCAATCATTTAGGTTTGGGTTTGAAGAGGACTATGATTTTATTTTATTTTATTTTATTGCTAAGTTAGAAGGATGAGACCCCGCACTTTAATAGACAATTTTAATAAAGCTTCAAACCTATGGACTGATTAGTCTGATGATGATTTAAATAGTTAATATCTAATTGTAATAAAAGAAAATCATCTATACATTTGTGAGGCCTAATACCTACCTACTTACCTACCTACCTACCTCCCTACCCTTAGATCAGCCTTAGGGCCTATGTAAGAGCAGAAAGGAAAATGTTCAATTACCTCCTAGGGAACATGTGAACCAATAATGAGAACCATGTAAGGGACTTCACATGAAGGTAATGGATAAAAAGCGAGAACACGCGTATGAACAACAATTGGGAAACTTATTGGGAACAAAGAGGAAGGGAACATGGAAAGGAACAAATTTTGATCTTTTAAGTTTAATGGGAACATCCATGAAACATAATTGGAAATCAAAATTTTCCATTTTTCTTTGAAGGTTTTAGGAAGGTAATGGCATAATTTTTTTTGAAAGTCCCAATGGAAATACCAACTTGTAACAATTTGTTTTAATGCATTTTGAAATTATATAGAGAGGAATAGACAATAGACAAAATGGGGAAAAGGAAAAGAAGAGATTCAACACATAAGCTCCTTGAATAAGGACACTTTGGAACCCACTAATTTTCATATTATTATTATTATATGCTAGTTTGAGCTGGTGTCTTGGCTGTTTATTTTGTTGGGAAGAGTTGGTTGTGCATGATGCCACACTCAATTCCATAAGTGGGTGTTCTTGGGATTCATGATCGACCTTTGTTGAACCTAATTAATCAACACATTCCACCACGAGGGCACATGGAGCTAACCCCAAATGTTTGAGTCCTTATTATTGTTGCACATTTGTCTCACTTGAATGAAATCAAACATGACTAAAAAGTTTTGCATAGTTTAGTTAAGTTGGTCCTCAAAGGACAACAAATGGGGATCACCATCCAAGGCAACCACTTACTTCTCTTTGCACATGGCCCCAAACTTCAATCCTCCCCTTCCTCATGCACACACACACACACACACATATGTCACCTCATCTCGATATAGCTCGTGGATGGAAACTTGGGTCCAAGTATAAAACCCTAATAAGCAACCATATTAGGTCGAAACTTGGGTCCAAGTATAAAACCTTAGTAAGCAACCATATTAGGTCGAAACTTGGGTCCAAGTATAAAACCCTAATAAGCAAACATATTAGGTGGACAATATTAGTACCCACTATACCTACCATAGCTTAGTTACACCCATTTGGGTGGGGTCAAAATGTGACTACTCATCCTTCGCCCACCCTAACCATACATAATACCCACCTATCTCTCTCTTTCTATTGTCTTCTTGTAATGACATTAATCTAAGATGGGACATTATTGTCCTTGTGAACTTCATACTTATTAGTAAGATGGCCATACAAGTACCCAATTTTGGGGAAAGCATAAGGAGACCGTATTTTTGACTTTATTATGTTCACTCCAAATGTGAACACAATGTTGGGTTGGTCCCGGATCTCCCAAAATTGTCATGTGGGCTCCTCCCTCATCAATGTGAGAGAGAAGTGATTTTTTATTTTATTTTATTTTATTTTTTTAAAGGAGGAAAGAGAAAAGAGAAAGAAAAAAATAATTTGTGAAACATGCAAAAAGACTTTTTTTCTTTGTAAAAAATTATTGTTTTTTGAGATGGCAATTAGAGCCTTGTTGAGAGATGAGAGAACCCAACATGGGTAGTAGTAGAACATGCAACAACCTAATGTGGCATGTGTTTGCACTGACAATTTTGGTGTGAGTCTATAACAATCCCCTCAAGAGGATCTATTTAAGTAAGTGTATAATTATCTTCTTCTCTCTCAGAGGTAATTAAATTATTTTTGGAAAATGTTGAATTTTTTCAGAAATTATTTGCTTGAAATATCCAAATTTAAAGGAAATCACAAGGGAGAACAATATTGCAAAGCAAGTATCCAATAATAATTGAAATAAATAAATAAAATAAAATAAAATGATATATATACATCCACAAATTATTTGAATTGAGGATTGCAACTACTTGTTACATTTGTAAAGAAGATTAGAAAGTATGATAGAAGAGGGAAAAACCCTCTTTGATGTCTTCTTGTTGTAGCAACTCAAGAAAAATTGCATTTTGAAAAGTGACCAACAATTTTGTTTTTTTGGTAGCAACCTCAAAAAAAAAATAAAAAATTTTGCACCAAAAAGAAGATCTAAAAGAATTGCAAAAAATAGAGACCAAAAAGAAATAAACAAATTACAGCAAACAAGAGATCAACACCCAAAAAAAAAATGCAAACAAAAAAGAGAGACCAACAAAGTTGCAAAATTTGCAACAAAAAGAGAAAGCAACAAAAGTTGCAAAATTTGCATCAAAAAGAGAGAGAGAGAGAGAGAGCAAGAAAGATTGCAAATTTTGCAAAAACAAAAGAGAGAACAAAACAATTTGCAACAAAAAAAGATGGAGAATCTTGTTGAAGAAGGGGGGAAGAAGATGAAGAAGCAACAAAGCACATGAACAAACAGAGCAAACAGCATCAACACCCACCAGCAGAAGCAGCAGCAGCAGCAGGAGAAGCAGGAGAAGAAGCAGCAGAAACAAAAGTACATAATGGAGTTGGGTGTATGACAGGATCCAGGAAGTATTTGGTGATTGATTGATTGTGGGAGGAATCAGGAATTGATGTTATGTTGATGGAGGAAAAACCCAATAAAAATAAATAAAAATTCAAAGCAACAGGACAAGAACCTAGCTCTGTTGCTGTTAATGCAGGTGGGAGAGTTTGAGGACTAGAAGGACTGGGAGGAGGACATGGGTGTTGTTGATGGCAGGGGCTTGTGCCATCAATGTTCTCTTCTTTAGACTTCTGTCACAAACCAGATGCAGACAGACATACAGACAGACAGACAGCAGTAGCAGCAGGAGGTTGCAGCTTTTTTCTTCTCAGGGCTTGTGTGTAGCTCTTGTTCTTACCATTTCTGTCCAAGAAACTCTGCAACTCTGTTCTCTTTTTTTCTTTTTTTTTTGGGTTCCTGTAGAGCTTTTGGATGCTGCCTGCTACCATGTCTCCTTGATCAATTTGTCTCTCTCAGAGCTTTTTAGCTTTTGCGGTTTGTTTTTCCCAATGCCCTCATTTGTTGCAATCTGCTTTTTCTCAGCTGTGTGTTAGCTTATGCTATCTAGACTCCGAGCAATGAGCATTAAGCTGCTGCTGCTGCTGCTGTTGTCAGTATGCTGTTCTATATGACCTATATGGTGTTGTGGACTGAAGGGTGCTTGCTTGCTGCATTGGAGTTCCTTGCTAATTAGTGCGTGTTGCTGGTGTGTAAGAATTTCACAGCAAGAATTTGTGTTTTTGCCATAGCTTTTTCTTTCCTGATCATGCATCCTTTGTACCCAATCTCCTGGAATTAGTGCCTGCAGCTTAGACTGCGTTTGCACCAGCTGATGAGAGACATGATGGCTTCCCCATGCTAGCTAAGCTTCAGCTCCCCCTGATCATTGCCATCCATTTGGTTGGTTTGTAGTAGTTTGGATCTCACATTGTAGATGTACCAACACAAAATTTGGATCGTGTCAGGAAACCTTTTTTGTCTCAATTTTATTGCCTGCACCAATCAGTACCCATTGTGGATCATGAGACAGATTGTTGTCACCAAGAAGTAGTCTTTTACTATGTAGGTCATCGTTGCTGTTGATGCCCCGAGTGTGGTTTTCTCAGAGAGGAAATTACTCACATGGAGGAGGGATTTGACAACTGCACAATTTTCAATAACCTTGAGCATTTGTGTGTTAGAAAGGTGCAAGGATCAATGTGTTGTGATTTATCCATTCATTCATTTGTTCTTGGGATGGACATTTGTATAGCTGCCAGGAAATGGCTACTTGTTCAAGAGCATGATGTATAATGGCTATGCAGTTGACATAAGGGTAGTACTGGTTTCTCAGTGCCGAAAAAAAATAGAGAAAGAGTTTCAGCAAAGAATTACATCCAAGGCAACTGCTGCTGCAAGTTCATGGCAGATCAGGAGGTGGGAGCAATGTTTTGATAATGGTCTTGGAGTAGCAGCCAGTGGTGGTGGTGGTGGTTGTGGTGGTGCCATGCTAGTGTGACTATGAAGGAGAAGGCAAAGTGTGCTGCTGCAGTTGTGAAGAAGCAACTCCAGTCATGCTGCCCTTATGGCAGATTACTGGATCGTGAGGAGTTAGAAGATGTGGAAAAAGGTCGTCATCTTCATGATCATGCTGGAGATGCTAGTGTCACCAGCTCTTGCCTTCATCACCATGCAGTGTGTGTTCCGAAAGTGATCAATGATCAAGTGGTGGTAGCAACCAAATCATCATCAATGGAGCAACAACCCATCATGCATAGCAGCAGCAAGATCATCCAAGGTACGATGCCCATCATCAGTAGTAGTAGTAGTACCGGTGGCAGTAGTAGACTGAAAGTGTTGCAATCTCCTGCCACCACCAACTGCAAGAAGCTCTATACTACCTTCAACCCTTGGTCTGTGGTGAAGCCTCCTGCCAAACCACTGGGAGAACTCCAAATCTTTAGCCCCTTATATGCCCAGTCATCATCATCCCTTCTAAGGCCTGCAGATGCTCCAGAGATTCAAATCCCTTCTTCCTGTTCACCACCCACCAGCCAGGCCATCCGATTGGAGTCCAACAATGCTTTAGTCGATAGTGCAACAACTTTATCAATTGATTTCTCCCCAATTTCAGATGATAGTTCACAAATCCATTGCCAGTTGGAATCTAGATGGGAATCACCAACTCGATTGCAGCAGCAGGAGCATACAAGCACCACCAAGCATGCTTTTGTGCCACAAGTTCCCCTCTTCCATCCAAGCTTTGAGATAGCATCAAATCAAGGGCTTGAGGAGTCACCAGGTGTGTCAACATCACCATTGTCCTACTACTCCAGTCAGCATTTGAAATCCAAGCTTTCAAGACAATGTGTCTCAAGGGGTGATGATGAAAGTCTTCCCAATATTCTTCAAGCTGCATTTCCAGCTCCTGCTGCTTCATCCTCAAGCACTTGTGGTCATGGATCTAAGTGCAGCAGTCTTACACAGAGGATCTCCAAAGATACAACAGCACATGCTGCTCCAGCAGGGCCACCACCACCACCTGCAGCTGCCTCCCCAGGAAGGGCTGGTGGTCTTCTGCGAAATGTGATCCATCCCACTAATAAGAGTAGTCTCAAACTACCTGTCATCGAAAACATACCACAAACAGGTCTTGACACTAGACGAGGATCTCGAGGCTTCAGGGGCAGATTGAAATTCCATGAAAAGTCTCATGCTACCAAACTTGGAACCCAAGAACCTGTCATAACAACAACAACTGTAGTTTCTTCATCCAGTTGTGAAGCTGGTCCAGGCGGTCATGGTGGTCCTGTACAATCACCGCACTCTCATGGGTCAGCAACCATCTCAGCTTCAGGACCCATTTCCAATGGGTCACTACCCAGTTATGGTGGTCATCAGCTGCTACTGCAGCATCATCCAGAAAATGAGGTGGATATAAGAATTCCAGCTCAAAGTAGTCACTACTACTCCAGTGTGGAAGATGTGACGGTTCCAGATGCAGCTGTGAAGAAGGTTCGCAGCTTCAGAGACTACCCATCTGGCCACCACACCGAAACCAAAAGAAATACATCAGATGGAACTCCTGTATCGTCATCATGCTATGATGCACTGGTTCCAGTGAGACTGCTAAGCCAGGAGCTCAAGAAAGAAGGGATATCTATCGGTACTCAGACGTCAAAAACTGAGACTCAATCATGTGTGAAGAAGCCACAGCAGCAGCAGCAGCAGCAGCAGCAACAGCCTGCTGTTGCTCCCATGACACCAGCAATTACAGCTGCACCTAAAGCATGGAATGCAAGCATCCACACGGCACAAGATTATAAAGCGATTCTGCAGAGGAAGCAAGAAGCTGCTATGAAGAGAGATCGTGCTTTACAGTATGCCCTCTCACACCAACATTGGAAGAAAAGCTCAAAATTGCACCGCCCCATTGGGTGGTCAACCGAACAAGATGAAGGAATTCTTGACAAAGCTGGATGGATTTGGAACTGGCTGGAGCGTGCAGCACGACTGGGAGTTCATGGATCGACACAAGAGCCAATCTTTGATAACAGTTTCAGCCTTGGCAGGGATCCACAATCTGAGAGCTTATCAGTGAAGAGCAGTGTTGGCATCTGCACCACAGAGCTCGGAAGTTGTGGCAAAAACAATGTACATCATCATCATCATCTGCAAGATCATCAGCAGACTCCTGTCGGGTGGTGCAATCCAGATCAATGGCCTCTCTCCTTACGACAACAACATGCTGCAGGTCTGTTTCAGGCTCGTCATCATGATGATACCATTCCACAAGAAGACACTGTAGCAGCAGCAAAGCCCTCTCATTTGTTGAAGCCTAAACCTGCAGGACCTCCAGTTAGCACTGCAATCCTTGCTGCTGGCACAGAACTAATCCTGAAAGCAAACACAACTTCCACGTCACTCCATCACCAAAACCAATGTCCAACCCACAAGACAGACGTTGTGCAGAAGCCGGACATATTGGAGAAAGGATTTAGTTTCACAGCAACAGATGATCACGATCATGATCATGAAGCGGAGGAGGAGGATGATCAGAGCTGTGTACCACCACCACCACCACCACAGAGTGATCATGGCACCTCCTCCAGAAACGGACATGGTGGAGTCATGAGGAAGCTCAAGTTTGGAACCAAGTCATTGCAGCAAGAAAGTGTGGGGAGCTGCTGTGTAGCTGGAGAGTAAGAACCACTGTGACCAACAACAACCTCCATGATGACATGCCAACTTACTTCACACAAAAAGACTCTCTTGGTTACAAACTTCTGTTGACAAAGCCTGAATCCCACTAGTACCCAACACGGGGCTGCATATTCATCTTGGCACACAACATTTTGTTAACCCGACTTTGTCTTGGAAAATTGATGATTGATGATGATGATGATGATGGTGATGGTGATGGAATTGTTGCCACAATTGCAGATTGCATTGAGAGACCTTCCCAGTAAGCTTGATGCCACTGCTGCTGTTGCTGTGAGTACTAGTGCTGATTGCATTGAGAGATCTTCCTGGCGAGCTCAATGATATCATGAGGATGATGATGACGACGATGACAATGATTCCAAATTTTTGTGATAAAAACTACGCAATGGTCCAAACCACCAAATGCACATTATCTCGTTCCTGAAAGTATTTGTCATAATGTCATTCTGTTCTTTATTGATTTTATGCACCCTATCCGTTTAGCTCATTTTCGAAGCTGGATTGTACTAGTTTCTTCTTTGTGTTTGTTCTGTCATTGATTGTAAGTAGTAAAACTACTACCGGAGATGGTTAGACTGCCACACTAGATTCAGTGGCATCAGTCTCTAGAAGAAGAAGAAGAAGAAGAAGAGCAGTGTATGTATATGTATGCTAGAAATTTTTGAGCATCACTTCACACTTGTTGCAACTCCTTTGTTTCTAGATGCTTCCTTCTCACTTGTGCTTTGTACTATTTTGGATTAAACAGATGAAGTTGGGCTCAATTTGTAGAAAGTTTGAGATTTCATGGAACACACGATCGTGCATAATAAAGTTATGCCTCTCTTTTTAGACAAGAAAGGTTTAAAGTTTGTTTTGGATCATCCCTCAAGGTTTTGGTCGTGCCCAAGGCAAGGAGGAAAGTCCAAACGTCGGGGACAATACATGGTGAGAAAAGGAGCATATTGAGAACGTCGGGGGAAACATATGGCGAGAATTTCTTGTGTTACCATGTGAATGCTTGCATACACCTATTGTTATCCAAAAACCAAGTAACAAAAAAACCCTCACAAAGTGCAACACTAAAAACTATTTTGCTTTGTGCTGCTAAGTTGAGTGCCCCATGATTTCACTTTTGTGTCTGATTACAGACACAAAAGTGAAATCGTGGAGCACTAATTCAGACTCAACACTGCTGCACAACACAAGTCTTGTCCTTTTCCACCCCCCACACACAATCTGAGTTGATTAGAGAAGGATGCACTAATTACAGACACAAAAGTGAAATCATGGAGCACTAATTCAGACTCAACACTGCTGCACAACACAAGTCTTGTCCTTTTCCACCCCCCACACAATCTGAGTTGATTAGAGAAGGATGCACTAATGGTGTTATGAGAATGCCATCAGATGGAACCTTAGACCCCATGCACTGATTTTCTTTTCTTTTTTTGCAACAAAATTTCACAAAATCTCAACCTCAAAATTAAAAAAACGAACATTCTGTCTCAAAACACTGGCCCCATTTTAACTTTTTTTCATGACATTTTCTGAGTAAAAGGAATGGTTGCGCCCTTCCTGGGGGGAAAGATCTCTAGACTCTCTCACTCTCTCCAGCAGCAACATGTCAGAAACCACACTGCCATGGACTAACTTCTCCCTATGGATGTTCTTGTAGAAGTGGTCCCTCAGCAGCAGCTAGCTAACCTTTGAAATCATGCAACTGCCATGGGCATGGGTCGTCTTGAAAACGTTGTACAATAACAACCACACCACAACCACTCAGTCTGAGAAGTTCATAAGAAAACCATTATTGTGAGTTGTAAATGAGATTGCTTCATTTTGGAGCATGCCCAAAGGCAGCAATAAAATACACTACATTTTGGATGAAGATTTACAGAAAAGCACTCTGAAACTACTGGGGCTTGTAATTCACTGACTATAATGATTGACCCAAGTGTTGAGCCTTAAATAATCAATCACTTTGTACAATCCATTTTTCCAAGGTGTATCCCAGTGTTGGGCGGGTATCACATTTTTATGATGCCAGCCAGATCTGGGTTTTCATAAAACAATTTATAGAAGGGTTCATGTTTCACTCTTTTTTTCCCTAAAATTTATATGTCGGGCAAGGGTATCAAATTTTTTAACCGGTTCTCAATATGCCAGTTCTCGAAATTTTGAGAACAGCCAGTTTTCCTTTGCCGGTTCTCACAAACCGGGTATTACTTATTAATTGGTTTTTTTTAATTCCAGAAAATTCAAATTGAATTTTTTAAAATTTTCATTTATTATTTTTTTAATTAGTGAAAAATGACAAACATTGTTGCAAACAATGTTTTAACACTAAATAATATTTTATTTATTGAAGTTTTACACTTCAACAACTTCATCCTTTTCAAATTCACCTTCAAACTCTTCTAACTCCTCTTTTAAACCTACATTCTTTTCAAGGAATTCCACTAAATTAGATGAAGACTTATAATCTATTCTAAGATCATTAGGCTAGTTTTTGTTGACAAATATCAACTTCTTTAAATTTTCAATTTATAAACAACATCTCCTAAGGTTGGTAAGTATTCCGGCCAAAGAAAGAAATTTCTCTTTCAATTTGAGATCCAACAACACCAAAAATTTGTTGGGCTAAAAATCCAACTATAGGGAACGTTGCTTCATGTTTCTACCACCATTGAAGAGGACATTTGATGTTCTTAACATTCAATTGATATCTCCTGAAAACCAATAACTTTTTCACAAGCTCTTCCACTAGTTCACTTGTGCTTGCAATTTGCTCAAAAATATCCAAACTACAATCCTACTCAAAAATATATCGGTCAAAACAATTTGTATTTAACTTTACTAAAGGATGCAAATGTTCATGGCATTTCACCAACATAGGATACAAGGATTTTCTATCATATTCCTCAACAAGAACAACACCTTGCTCCTTTCCAACAAATGAGGATATTATACCAAGACTCTTAAACCTAAGGTCTAAAATTAAAGAAATCATATTATGAGCTTTCTTATTTTCATATTTTTTCAAAAATGAAAGGAAAGAATCTAACACATTGATTACCTCCCTTCTAATGTTGGAGGCCAACAAAAATAACTCATCAAAAATAATGGAATCATCTTCCATTAGGCTTTCAAATGAAGGAATAATTTTGTTTTCCTCTTTTAGTTTCAAACTCATGGAAATAGTAGAGTGTAAAGCATTAATAAGGAGCTAATGTCCACAAGACTGGTTAAGACCACAAGTAGAAACAATTGGAGAAAGACAATACAATACAACATGATAAATGTGCCTAGTTAGAGGTGGAGGCACTCAACCAATGACTTTCACAATAGTTTATTTGTTATAACAAAACACAATGGCAAAATGAAATTGTAAGGCCTTTCGAAACATAATGACCTTACTAGCAAACTTGCAACACAACCGATAATTAAAAATATTAATTATTTTGTATAATTCAAAACTTCAAAAATTGTAAATTGTTGAAATAATAATGAAACAAAGAAAACTATCTAGTTTTCATTGGATTGTTCAATTTTATGGGGTGAATGTCAATTTCAACACAAGCCTTGTTCCATTCATGCCTTCCCTTTGTAGACTTTTTAGGCCAAGTGATGCACTTTTGTAGATATGTTTGAACAAATTTCATAAAAACATATTTCAAAACCTTACACACCTTTTGCTCTACAGTGCCATATTGACATGCTTTTGAAAAAGCATGCCCAAAGCAAGTGCCCTGAAAGCTTTCTTCTAAACCAAAAGATTCACAATTTACAACAACTTTCAATGCAGTAGTCATTACATTGATATTTGACCCCTCATCTTTGACATAAGTAATGATATTTTTCCTTAAACCATATTTGTCCAATAACTCTGTTGAACTTCTAACCAATGCTTGATTAATAGTCTTTGTCACTTCAAACAAACCAATAGTTATATGTTTTGATTGTTAATCATTGTTCAAAAATTTGATCACTAATGCAAAGACATCATAAGCTCCGTTAGACATCCAAATATCAAAGTTAACTATTGCATAAAAAAAATATGCCAATGCAAGAACATATTGTTGACTTGTCTTCTCAACTAACCTTGGTAATATTTCTTGTGAAAACTACTTTCTAGAAAGGAAATTTAATTTTGGACACAAACGTAAATTAAACATTTCAACCACATGTTTTCCATAAACTGAATTGGTAAATTGTTCTTAACAATCAAAAGGCCCAAGTCTTCTATAAAAAAATTATATGGCACGTCTTTTTTTTTAAAAAAATCTTTGATGGAAACAAATTTAGAAACTGACCCACTAGACACAATCGTTATTTTTTTTTGTTGGTTGTCTTTCTTCTCTTCCTTTTAGCAAAAAAATTATTTCTTCTTCAAATATTTTTGCAATAATAATGTGTTTTACATCCACATGTTTTTTTTAAGAAGTTATTCCATTTTTCTTATAATAAAAAATTAGTCTTTTCCTTGTTTGAATCCACAAATTTATTCTTATTACAAGTTTTTGATAACAAAGGATACGATGCACGATTTGTATATTCTCAAGATCAATTTTTGTATTATCATTGACACAATAAAAACTTTAACACAAATATAATCTTCCATGTGGTTGCCAAATTTTTCTTTGTGCATGCAATTTTTTTTTTTAATTCATTTTTTTTTCCTCTCATTTTCTGGATTCTTATTTGTTTCTGTTTGCACACTTACATTTTTTTCCATAATTTCATCATTCATACAAATTCAATTATCTCATTATTTTCAATTACAACATTTTCATCTACAGAGGACTGTTCCATTGGCAATTTTCACAAGAATATTTCCAATGTTAAATAAGGCACAAGATTAATAGATAATTCCAATTTTTTTCATAAAAAAAAAAGAAAGAAAAAATCAAATATTCACAAAGGTTTAGAGTTTAGAAAAAACATTTACAAACAATGGGGTTGAAAGTTAGGAAATAAAATAAAATAATTCACTTTTCTCTCATTAAGATTACAAAAATGTATAATGATAACTGTTTTTAGAAAAAAAAATTGGGTTTATGGATATCTAGCACATTAACAAACCAAAAATAAATAAAATTATATACAAACATATTACAAGAATCAAAAAAATAAAAACTACTTAACAAAAGAAACTAAGCACAAAGGGTCAAAACATGTAACTAGGAGCCAAAAAGGGAGTTGAATGTTAAACATAATTAATCAAAATCAAACATTTATTTTCTTATTACCATTTAAAACCATAGTAATCATGGCAAGTTAATCTTTTTTCCCTCATATGAATGTCAAAAAACTTAAAGTAAAAATTCATTTGATCCAATTTTAAGTTTTGGTTTTAATTTACGACATTTGAAAATGTACACCTATTGCATCAAATGGAGTCAATTTTGCAATGGATTATCAAAAGGACTCATATAATAAAATAATTTTCATTGAAAAAATATAGATGATAAGAGCATATTAACCACATTCAAAAAGCATTCATACTTTTAAAAATGTGGAATTTAAAACTTTAAATTTTTTTTAAATGTTTCAAAATTGCATTTGAATTTTAAAGTTTCAAAAGTCCTTTACCACATATAAATGGGTTATAATGTACATGATGTATGAATAAAAGTTATAGCTTAGAGTATAATAAAACTAAAGAATGTTAAATTTTATTTTTGGTGATGATTTAAAATTTTGATCATTTTTCAAAATGAAACATTGAATCTATAAGGAATCTACACACTTTCTAAAAATTCATATTTATTCAATAACCAAAAAAATGTGATGTATTGGGGAAAATTTTAATATTGTATACAAAAAAATTCATTCAAAAATTCATTTGCATGTAAAAGTTTTTTTGAAGAAAAAGGATGTGCAATCCTTTTCCAAAGTAATCCCTTTGGCCCCTAGTTACAAGTTTTGACCCCAAAAGAAAAATAAATTATTAACCTTCTCTAGTGGTTGTTGGAAAGCTTGCTTCTCCAAGCTCCAAGCTCCTCCTTATAAAAAAGGAAGGAGAAGGGAAGTACCAACCAACAAAGGCAACAAGGCACTAATACAACAAGGCAATGAGGCAATAAAGGAGGGGGTGGGGGGGGTTTAGAAGGTACTTCGATGCAGCAAGGCAAGGCAATGAAGCGGCAAGCAATGGTAGCGCGATGAAACATGAAGCAATGAGGTGGGGCAACGAGGCAACGTGATGAGGCAGCAAGGGAGCAACAAAACAATTATGAGGCAGAATGCAAGGCAACGACGAAGCAACAAGGTTGCACATAGGCAACAACAAGGCAACGACAAAAATAATGATGAAGCAATGACGAAACAACACACAAACAATGATGAGGCAACATGTAACAAGATGAGGCGACAAGGTAGTAGTTTGAAACAACACAAGGCATAACAAGATAGGGAGGTAGCAACAAGACAAGAGACAAGAAGAAAAGGAAAGAAGTAGAAGGGGCGAAAAAAATGAGAATGAAGAAAGGTGATGAAAAAAAAAAAAAGAAAAAAGGGAAAAAATTTAACTTTATGATCCAAATCCAAAATCTAAAGAACACAAAAACACAAAACAATAGAAAACACAACACACACAACCTTTGTGAACACAAGTGAAAAAAAATGCAAAAGGAAGAGCCAATGTACAAAAGTGCATTTTAAAAAAAATATTTAGGGTTTTTTGGAAGTGGTCATTAAAATGTAGTGCCTTCGCCTAACCCTAATTTTTTCACATATGATTCTCATGAGGCCTTTACCCAGGTTAAGGGTCAAACCTTAACCAAGTCTCACTATTTTTATTTATTTATAATTTAACCAGTTATCACCATTCGATTCTCACACAAATGAGAACCAATGAATTGGTTTTTACGGAAGGTATCACTCAGTGTGATACCCTAAAGGGTTCAAACTCTAATGCTTAATTGATGCCTGACGAGATTTGTGATACCCACCCAACACTAGTTTGCATCTAATTTTAAACTATCAAATTATTTATATGAAACAATATCATGGGCATCCTAGGCAATTTCAATTACATTCATTGGCACACAATAATGGGTGCATCTATGGGCACATTTGATGTAACATTGTAACATTGCCAAGGTAAAATGGAGCAACAACTATACCATTTTTTTCCCTTCTATCAATCTGAGCTATGTGTTGTTGCACACTACCTATGACAATCAACTATTTTATTTTATTTTGATGTTTTCATATGGTTTTCAATAATTCATCATTATTTATGTCAATGTCAAATTTAATTTAAATTAATACACATTTCATGGACATCAAAAGACAAATGTTAATTTGTTTTTTCATATCCATGTTGGTGGATAGGGAAAAAGAGTGAGGTAGTTATATAATGGAGGTAGTTATTAGGAAAGGTGGGAGATAATAATTAAGAAAGTTAATAAGAAAAGGAAGTAATTATTAAGAATAAAATAAAATAGTTAGGCTTGAAAATGAGATACTTATTTTTTAAATTGTCTTTCGATTGGTCCATGGATGACCATACCAAGGATTACAAAAACTCTCCCATACACCAATTCCGATTATTGGAATTATTTTACTTGGGCTGCACAATGATATGGACTAGAAGTGATGATTTTCCTTCTTATTATGTTCCCATGTGATTATCAATAATTCATCATTATTTATGTCAATTTCAAATATAATTCCAATTAACATAAATATCATGGACATGAAAAGGCACATGTTACTTTACCTTTTCATATTTCATGTTGGTGGGTAAGAAAAGGGGTGAAATAGTTATAAAGATAAGAAATAATTATTAAGAAAGGAATGAGATAATTATAAGGATAAGGGGTAGTTAGGCTTGAAAATGAAATAATTATACTCAAAAATATTTTTGAAATTGTCTAGGGATGACCATAAAAAAGATTATGCAAAATCAATACAAAGCCTATGAAAGATTATAAAAAATCACTCATATACCTTTTCCTCAAAATTCTTGTCACTAGAATGAAGCAAACATCATGAACATCCTAAAAATCTTCAATTACATTCATTGGCACACATTAGTGGGTGCATTAAGGGGCACATTTGATGTAACACTGTAACATTGTCAAAGTAAAATGGAACAACCCATACACAATTGTTTTTCCTCTATCAATTATGTGATTGGCACATTTGATCATCCATAAGAAGATTTAGTCAAATTTGGTTATAAATTCCACTAACGTTGATTCATCAAACTTAGTTTAGGTAGGGCAACTTTAGATTTCATAAGTCATAGTTGTCACTTGAACAATTCCAAATTCAAATTTGTTTAACCGATTCTGAAATAAGGAGGCATGACAATGCATCTTTTAGATATATGGTTTTTTTGAAGTTTTTTTTTTCAACATTGTATTCATGAACAGATTTTCAATACCTTGTTCACCAATTTGCATCTCATTTTTTTCAATCAAATTCAAAATCAATTGAATTAAATCTCAATCCAATTATTGAATTCAAATAGAATTCAATGTATTTGAATAAAATTCAATCAAATCTAAATTGAATTGAATTTCAATTAAAGCCAAATTTGATTCAATTTAAGTTGTATGCAGCATCATTCAATATTTTAATTCAAATGGAACTTCATTTCCACAAAATCAATTTGTTTCTTCTCACCAATTAATCAATTGATTTGTCTCTAGTAATACATAGCAAAGTGGAGCAAGTGAGAGATGAAAGTAAGAAAGTTGAAGCATCAAGGAACCTCCGGTTATAACTTTTCAAGAAAAAATCAAAATAAAAGAACCTCCGGTTACAATTTTTCAAGAAAAAAATCAAAATCAAAGAACCTCCGGTTATAATGTTTGAGGAAAACCCAAAATCAAAGAACCTCTGGTTTCAGTTTTGTTCAGTTTCTCAAAACCAAAGAGCCTTCCAGTTCCAGTTCTTTCAGAACCCCTCAAAGAACAAGCAGTTTTCATGGAATAACTGACAAAGAACAAGCCAAAAAAAAATTTGTTAAAAGGTTGTTTGATCGCTTCTTAGATTTTGCAACAACTGCAGTTATCGATCAGAATCAGCTCTTATATTCTCTTAGAAACACAATCTCATACTGGAATGAGTTCCTTGTTTTTAGAAAACCATGGTTATATGTCTTAAACAACTACCATGAGAAGCATCTGTCATTTGGTGCCACTTCTAATACCCATCCAACACTGCCAAGAACCACCAAGGGCTACGGGGTTCAGTTTTCAATACCCTGCCCCCAAACCTAGCCAGACACCCCAAGTCATTTCTCACTATTTGGCCAATACCGGTCATGACTTCTGTTGTGCTACTTTTTCCATTTGGGGTCCTGATGTCTAGTACTACAACTTAGGCAGCTTTTCTGATGCCAAACTGCCTGCTGCATTCTAACCTTTTGAGCTCCAACCATAAGAAGTTAAGCAGAGTGACACCTCCACCCAACACAAGCAAACAACCCATGTGCCAACACAATTGGTCACTAGGAAACCCGAAGAACAATTAGCACCAAGATTGCCACAGCACCCCATAAGAACCAATAAGATTTCAAACAAATTTGCCTGCTCTCAAACGTATACAGAATGAGCAAAAAAGGAACTGAGCTAAGTACAAAGGCACAGAGGATTTGCTCCAGAATTGAATCACAGTTATTTCTGTGCTTACAGTTTCATTCAAAGTCAAGCAGGACTGTGGTATGACTAGTTATTAACAGTTCAAGTTAACCATCTACAACTCACCTTTCAGATCCACCTTAGGTTATTGTTGCAGTTCCCAAATGTGAGAAGTTGCTCAGCTAGCCTTCCAATCTGGCCCCATATCATGATGGAAGTTGCAGCTTCCCCTGAACCTTTCCATCCTCCATTTTTGCATGACCCACAGACATTGCAGACTACCATCCATGCCAGTTTCTAACCATGTCGCAGGCAATCAATAACTAGTTCATACAACTACCTCCCACTTTCCATAAGAAACCTGGGAGATGGGTAATAGACACTGGCTTCCTTATAATCCTATCCCGTACAATAGAAGAATCGCAATTGCAGTGAATGATCGTACTGTTTCCAGCTTGGAAAAGTCACCAGAGTGTATGCGTTTTTGTTGTAAACCATCCACCAGCCAAGCACAGCAGGAAACTCAACTTGTGCATGACCAGTTAAGGCTTCAGTGAGAAAGCCAAGCCAATTTTTGCATGCTTGTCTAGGGCCTTTGTATCCACCTCGCCAGAAATTGTAAGCAGTGATTTTGGCCTCCATTCATGCTGCAGAAGTGCTGCCAACTTTCCGTGATTGTTCATTCTTGTCTTCAGCATGGTTATGGTATCCAATTCATACAAACCACCCACTGTGAAGGTGTTCTCATTCTTTGAAATCTTGTGTGCAATCTCCGCAGCAACAGTAGTCTTTGTCGTGGGACTTACTGTATGCAAGTAGGAGGCCTTCAGCAAGTCCCCCTTGTCAGCTCTAGAAAGCCAACCCAAATCAATTGAATCAGCTTCCAAGTGTATCTGAACAGACTGATTTGTAATGAATTGTGAATTGGGTGGAACCTGAAGTGCAATAGAAAACAGCTGGCTAAAATAGACTCTTCAGGACATGAGTTATGCAAACCCTACACAATGAGGGATGCACTAAAGTCTGGCTTTGTGAAGCCAACACCAGCATTGTACTTGGTGAGACAACCCAATGCTGTATCAAAAGCCATTTCTCCACCAAAAGCAAAGCCATCACTGCCAATGCATCCAGTGGCCTCCACAATAGGTGTTGATGTCAGCCCAATGCCTCCTGTTACACTCCCATACTCATGGCAGTATTGAAGCTCAATCTGCATTGGACAAATTGATTCTCAGACCTATATCGAGATTCAAGCTCCATTTGCATCTCCAATGGTACAAATGCATACATCTATGAGATTGCAGAGAAACTCCCCAACAACACTTTCAAGATAACACAATGATGAGTGGGGTAAAAACCCTATGAGAGTCACTCACAAAGTGCAAGACCATCACCCTCATCATGAATAGCAGTAACAAGCTGCCATGATTCCCCACTTACTTCATCAGCTCCTGACAGCAGGTCTAGGTAAGTATATAATAATCCACCCACAATTTCAGGCAAGACTGTTATACAAACATCTGTGTCCTGAGTTTCTGTCACATTTCCGGAAGAAACCTCAAGACTCAGTCATGACATTGGCTACAACTCAAGAAACAACGCTAATAAAAAAAAAGGCAATGGAATAAACACTACCAAACATAGGCCCAAACACAGAATGATGGCAGCTAGACCAAATACAGTGAATTCACTCATATGAACAACACCCCGTTAATTAGTTTTTCAAAATCCCTGGGAATTGCCAACGCGTTCAATAGGGCAACATTGTCACTTCACACAGAAAAAAGATCTCCTTACTGTGTTAAAAATCACGTCATCTGAAACAATCTTCTATGTTTTCCTCTATTGAAGAACTGCTTCAGTTTCTGAGAACCCATATAGAGATTTGAGATTTTCTTGCAAGTCTTGCAGAAATGAATAACTGGGAGACTTAACAACAAGAAGGCTTTCAATAACACTGATGCATGATCAGTCCTGTGTTAATAATACTCAATCACCAAACTAATCAAATAACAGATGGAGTACTGACACACCTTGCCGGAGTGGTGATCTGGGATGGTGAAACTGAAAACAGCTTTTGCTCCAGGTGCACAATCATCAACCACGACAGTTGCAAATATCTGCCAATGGGCAAATGTTTTGTCCTTCAACCTCCCAAAGCTACAAGAGTGTAGAAGAGGATGCAGATCAAATTTCTAGGATTCACAACTGCAGGTACAGCCTCTGAGAAAACTAAAAAATAGTACTCAACAACAAAGCCGCTTTGAACAGGTGTATTCTGGAATCTACCAGATTCTGGAACCACCACTTTGATAATGACAAAAGCAATTGCCTACAGAAAATACTTACATTAAATTCTTTGCCAACTTTGATGTCCGTTGTGATGTTCTTTCTTTTGAGCCTACAGGAGAATCTTACATTTGATTGTGTGTCAACTTTCAGCTCTGTTGTGATATTCTTGTTTTTGAATGATGTGGTCACATCTCCAAAGAAGGCATCCCTATGCTTTGCACCACGAGTAGTAAAGGTCTACATGACACAAATACAAAAACATGTCAGAACTCCACCAAAAGGAACTGCAAAGAGTGCAGACAAAGATCTTCCAAAATGCTCTAGAGCAGGGTTATAATAGAGCAGTTTTAACTCTTAGGTCTCCTGGAAGACTGGTTTGCCTACCAATCCAGACTCGGTGGTCGTTGAAACTATAAACTTCTGGTCATACGTGTAATCCTTTGTAAGAAGATCTGCAAGAAGAAGACCAAACCTCCAGCCAGCCACAGAAGGTCATTGAGCACATGCCAAACTCTCACATCCTTGACTGACTACTCAAGGACCAACTATTCAGGTTTGCAGTTTCCATACATGGAACAGAAGAATATTGTGTACAGCCTACACAAAGCATTGCCAACTTGTCCATGTTATCGTTCCAAAACAATGCCCTAGAAGCCACCTATGTTAACCCTGTGATTGATCTTTGCCATGGTCAGGAACAGTTCTGACATCCAGAGATCCTTTCACAGCAACACAGATCCGCAACATTTTCAGCACCAATCCCCTCACATCAGTAACCTGGTGTGTTACACACAACTAGGATCCATAGTTTGTGTTCCTAGTACATACAAAATTGGAGAATTGATTTCACTGTATTTATCTTCATCGCCCAATGTGAAATCCCCCTATGAAACCAGTGCATTATCTTCATCTGCTAAAGTGCCCTCCTCTTCTCTGAAACCGGTATCTACATCTGTTGCCAATGAAACCAATATCTCAACGCTATTGGCAACAGAATACGTCAAAATCTGGTCCTTTTGGACACGAAAACTTCTCTTGGTTTAAGGTCTCCAGCAGATAGCACACTCCTGCATTGTTGCTTACAAACTTCTAATCTCAGCGTCTGACATATTTGCCATCCATACGGAATTTTTCGTTCTTTTTTTTCCTTAATTCACTTTTCTTGCTCTCAGTACTCAAAGAAAGATATATGTGCATGGCCCCGAGACTCTTTCTCTTCACTTCTTGATTTCATATTTTTATCAAAAGGAAAAGAGGCAGAGAGAACAAGAGCGTACCGTCTGTGTGGAGAAAGAAAACGGCAATCGATCGCAACATAAAAAAACCGAGAGAGCAGACACAAAACATACACAATGCGAGAGAGAGAGTTCCGCCATCCCAAAGAGAACAAGAAAACGCAAAACGCACTCTTATGTTGTGTGTGTGTGTGTGTGTGTGTGTGTGTGTGAGAGAGAGAGAGAGAGAGAGAGAGAGAGAGAGATTCGACATAAGCACAAAAGGGAATGGAGAATAGAGAGCCATACCTTTCGTCTTCCTGCCGATATCGGAGTAATAGCCCAGTCCCTTGCCTACCTTGCCCATAACGACAACGCTCTTCTGTAACTCCCTCGTCCCGAATGAAAAGAAGGGAACAAACGAATTTAAAACAAGACGATGAAGGGGGGGCGGAGGGGGAGATGCAAACCAAAAAATAAATAAAGAAAACAACAACAAATGACAAATAACAACACAAAGAAAATTGTATCGAGAGGCTTGCAAACCTTTGAAGAAAAACGGAGGGAGTATCGCGCGCGCGCGCGCGCGCACGCATAAGAAGAGCAAAATTCTCTTGTAGTAGCACAACGATGATCGAGAATTAGGGTTTGAGTAGCTTTGTGAAAATTTTAAAAACTCGTTTTTTTAATTTATTAAAATAATTAGAATTAATATATTAAAAATTAAAAATTATATATATATATATATATATTTATTTATTTATTTATTTTTATTTTTTTTAAAAAAAGGTTCTGCCCATTTTGGACACACTTTGTTATTAAAGAAAATAATGTGTTTGTGGCATGTGAAGAAAACATGGCAAAAACAAGCATGTACCCTATTACCTTTTCAGTTTCTAATAGTAAGTTATCACGAAAATTTTAAAAATTCATGTTTGGCATAAATTAAATTATTTTCAAATTTGCTGAATATTTTTGATATTAATAATAAATTATGACGAAAATTTTAAAAACTCATGCAGCCAACGAAGTTTGATCCCTAAACCTCTCCCTATCTAAGCATTCAACAATAAGTTACTAACCACAAAACCGCTAAACTTTTCTTCTACTGCTTTTTTCTTATAATAAATTCAATACCAAGTGTAGAAATTTTCAGAATTCATGACCAATATGAAAAGCATGATTACCACATCATCAACATAAAAGATGTTGAATGGGGCGCACTCCCAAAAGGTTCAAACTATCACAACACACTCTTCAACCCAAAGACAAAATAAGCAATTTTTTCATTAATTCATTAAAGTTGTAGGATCTTGTTGGGTGGGGGGGAAAGAGGAAATTGTAATCAAGTGTCATTTGTTAACAAATATGTAGATGTAACATTTTACTTTTACATTTCTTTGAAAGACTCAAAATCCATCAAATATGAAATATAAAATATCAAAATGGAGTCAATATTGGAGGAAAAAATGTATTGATTTAACTTGGCATGACAACTGAGAAGTTGTTTTCAAATTGTTTTTTTGCTAAAAACACAACCCACAACAATAACATCAAGATTGTTTGAATTGGCATAGAAAAAACATAAAACCATCATAAAAAATGACAATTCAAAAAAATTTAACATAGTTGAATTTTTGGACAAGAATAACAAATTAAGTGATGAAAATAAAATAAATTCAGGAGATATAATTTCCATCAAATGTTACATTATATATTGGAAGCACTTCCCTTCCAAATGACACAAATTAGCTTTAGAATTAACAACAATTATATTAGTAGATCAAATAACCTTAATAAAAAATAGATACAATACTTATAAACTTATCGTACGAACATATTGTCTTTAAACCTTCAACCTTGAACTTTCTTTTAAATCAGATAAAAAGACATGTTTATTTATAAAAACTCATTTATTAATGTGAATATCTTTTTTTTAATGTTCAAATCACCATTACATATCATACGTCATTATATTGTTTCAGTGCATATAAATAAATCAGTTTTTTAATTAATTATAATATAATCATAAATTATATAATTTTATTGTGAACATTTACATTTTATAATTTCAAAATAATTCAAAGTTTTTACATCCACATATCAAATGTCAAATATCAAACATCATAAATCAATATAATAACTTTATCAATTTTGAGTTTCATTACAAGTATAATTCCAACTAATTATTCATAATGACAATTCAAAGTACAATAGGAGAAAAACTTAAGAAAAAAGATAAATTTTTTTAAAAAAAAGATAAAAAAAATTCCCAATGGCAAGACCAAAGGAAAAACAGTTCAAAAAAACTAAAAGACCAACATGAGAAACTAAAAATAAATTAATGCCAAAAGACAAAATATTTATTCAAATAATTGCAAAATACATCAATCATATGTTTTTCCACCACAAATCAACATACATAATAACATGTCTTGTTTAAAACAATTCAACAATTTCATAAAGAAATCCAACTTTGAATTTGGCCATTGTTGCATTTGCAATGAAAAGAAAATTATACATGAACTAATAATATGTGATATTTCAAATCTTAATTTTGAATTAAACCATATAAAAATTTGCTCAAGATGAATCCAAAATTTCATTTCGAATATGATATCAAATTCATCCCAAAATAATTATTGAATGACACCAAGCACATGTGTCCAAAATTGGAAAGACTCTTGCTATCAAATCAAGGTATTTCAACTACTAAACATCAATTTTCAACATGTAAAACCTATTATGTTTCCTTGAAAAGTAATAAAATCCCAAAACTTGCATTAGCCAATGGTTCAAACCCAAAATATTACCAAAATTGACGATGGTAAAAAAAACCTTAATAACACACTAACGTTATTATCATACCATGTTGGCCAAATTGAGATATACCAATAAAGGGATCACAACTAGTCAACATGCACTTAGAGGAAATGTTATAAGTTTTGCACAAGATCCTAAAAGTGTGATAAAACTTCTATACACATTTACATTGTCATTATAATCATTATTTGATACTATTGTAGTACATTTTGTTGGAAGTTCACATTCGTTTATATAATTAGTTAAAAGTTGCAAATTATTATATGTACATAAATCTATTGTAACCATATGGCTCGCATGGTTAAAAATGAATCATATAAGATACAAAAATACAACTATGAATATGGAATTTTAAACACGTTGCCTAAAAATGATATACCAATAATGAGATTAATGTTTCAATTGACAAATATTGAACTTGCAAATGCCAAAATTGTACAAATATCACAAACCTACATTAATAAAAAAATGTATAATGAAATTGAACATGTCATAGAAACATTAGGTTTAATCAAATTTGATGGCATCGACATAAATCAACATGAACAAATGACTAATGCATTCCAAAATTTACATCATAATCAATATTTATTTTATAATCATCACACCACAATGATAAATGAATACAACGATATATATTTAATAGCATGTACATTTCCCACCTTATTTCCTTTCGAAATTGGTGTCCCCGAAATAAATAACAGACCCATCAAATTATCATTACAAATTCATGTAAAACATTTAATGAATTTGAGTGAAACTTGTTATCAATTTTCAAAACATCATTTTTTTCATTTTTTTGTATTTAACATAATAGACAAACATGTCTTAGAGGTCAATTAATAGTATCAAAATCATCAAACATGAATGAAAGAAAATTCTTCAATTAAATACACACTACATATTTTTATGACATTATTACTAACCAATAAAACATAAATTCCAAAATATGTATATGTATTTTATTACAAAATTAAAAAATTTCTAATAAATATGTCATGACTTCTGAAAATAGTCATGCAACATAAAGAAACCAACTTTTCAATATGATAAATTTTATGGGAACACCAAGTTTATTTTGACTTGAAATCCCACATTTGTTTGTCATCCTTTGTTAGTAGTTTTAAGTGGACAAAACATAAATCTTGATTTATTATAAGAAAAAAATATGTTAACCAAAAATGAACAATGCAAATATGCAACAATAAATCCAAATGTTCAAGTTATATTTGTACACTCTATTGTCAATGTTGTCTTCAAATATATGTCACAAGTAAAAAACACAAAGGATTTATCTAACAACAATTTTGGTATTTTCAATCCCATAAAAGTTCATTGTGGATGTTATGAAATTGCAAAAAATGGCAATTTACACATCCATGCATTATTATGGTTTAATGATTCTCTAGGTCCCAACACTGGAAACAATTGCATGATGACAAGATTTTTTAACAAGATATAATTAATTATTTAAATGATATAATTACATGAGACATTAATCAATATAAATCATGTCCAATAACGACATATACAAATTGCATTGATGACAATCTTGATAACATACATCTTTGCATCACAAGGCCACTAGATCCTAAAGAAATAACCTTTTAAAAACTATTCCAAAATGACATTCATAAATTAATGAATATATGTAATTGACATGTATGTAATCCAACATGCTACAAAACAAATGTTGATATGTCAAAAAAAACTATGCAAGTATGGATTCCTTCAACCTTTAGTCAATGAAACTCATTTTAACATTAAAACAAGACTTTTACACATAAAAAGAACTAATAAATGGTTAAATGTTGCAAATCCATGGATATTATTGCCTTTAAGATGTAATCATGATTTCAAATTTATAATAACTTCTAATAAAAATAGTAAATCATTGATTTATTTCATCACAAAAACATCTATTTACACTTCACATATGTATTTTCTTTTGCAAATTATAGTATAAAAAATTAAAAAAAGAAAAAGAAAAACCTAAGTAGTAATTACAATTCAATCAACAAAAGTCGACCTCTCTTCATATGTTGTTTAAATATAATAGGAGGTCAATAAAAAATATTAACCACTAGATCAATTAGTTACTTAATAAATTTATCGGATCACATAACCAATCATGATTTCATTTACATACCTTTATATAATTTGTTAGCATGTGTGAATAAACAAGAAAAGAGTCAAAATGTTCAAAATTAAAATGATACTGATGTCAATCATGAAAATTTCATAATTGATAAAAACTCATCAAATCAACAATATATCATACACAATTTTTAAATCGATTATCAACATAAACATACTCATTTTAATTTTCTATGTCCATATGAATTTTATAGTAAGATAAATAAAATCAACATCCATTATCATAGATTTAATAATGAACACCTTCAATACAACACCCATAGCCTTTATGAATTCAAAGTACCAAAAATTCTAGTTTTACAAAGTTACACAATACCTTCACAAAAAAATAACCCTGAAAAGTACGCCCGAACAATTTGTATTTTATTTTCATCATGGCATACAACTTTTGACACCAAATCAGATCTCATTATATCTTGGGAAATGCCATTAAATAATGTGCACCCAAAACATTTACTGATTTGCAAAAGATAATAATTAAAATTATCAGCATTTTACATGAATGTAAAGAATCAAAAGATTCAAATAGATTATTGAGAGTAAAATAAACACAACTTGAATTTTATAAAGAAAACATAAAAGAAAAATCAACAATGATCCACTTTATGAAAATGATATTGAAAATGAACTCCAACAAAACATCCATGGCATTAAAGAACAAAACAACAATATATAAACAGAATTAAATTCTAAACAAATAGAAATTGGATATTTGTTATGTAACACAAGTATTAAAACATATGTAATTGAAATAAAAAACATCTAGAAACAATAAAAATAAAGACACAAAATGAGAATATCAATAATCACAACATAAATTTCATTATCAAACCTCAAATTTTGATCAAACAATGGAATCAAGATTTAAAACTTCCACGAATATCAAACCTTGATGAATCAACATTGGAAATTTCACATCCATATTCAAACACAACCTATATAATTTAGGATACAAAACATGAGCTACACCACTTACCATTTAATGACATACAATCATATGATATTGAAAACGAAAATAAAAACATAACATTCATTGATGAAACAAATATTTATTGACCGTTACATATTATAAAATCACATAAAGGAAAAATATAAGTTAAATAATTTACAAACCATTTCATTTTGAAAATTTCACTGCAACTACAACAAATAATAAAATTATTATAATATGTAAAAAGAGCTATAGGTACTGTAAAACAAAGATAATCAAAGTTATCCAAGATTATTTTGCGAAAATGGGAAAACAACAAAAAATTAGAGTTGCAACATACATTGCAAATGCAACCTTATTAATAAATGGAACAACAATACATTCTTTATTGGGATTATCAATCAATAAACACACAACTATAAGCAAACATAACTCAAACATAAACATATGGTCAAATATTCAATTCATCATTATTAACAAAATATCCATGGTAGGTTGCACTTTGCTTGCCACAATTCACTTCAAATAACAAAAATTAAAATCTAACATTTTACCATTTGGAGGAATTGACAATGTTCATGGGAGATTTTTTACAATTTCCACTAATTGATGACACACCATTATATTCAGCAAACATATAATCAACTTTTACATTCACAAAATTAATGTAGAAAAGAAAAGGTAAAAACCATTGGGAAATTTACATTTGACCAAATAATATTATTCTAGCAGAGCAAATGAGAAAAAACAAAGACATTCAATATGCTACCCTTTTAGAACCTTCAAACTAGAAATGTTTTAAAATCATATTTTGATTTATTAAAGATCCATTTTCTATTTAATTTCAATTTCAATTTATTTGATGATCCATGGAGGACAAGAACCTTCATAATTCCTCATAACGAATTATGAAATTCGACACACCATTACATGATGGACATTCATTCAAAAACATCAAAACAAAAATGTTACATTATTGTTGCAAATAACACCTACAAAAAAGGTTTAATATGTAATGATAACAAATACATTATAAAACAAATAGTGTCCACAAGTAAAATTCAATGTTTAACACCTTTCCTTAAAATCTATAAATGAATGAAAATCATTATAATACAAAATGTATATCCTAAACTAGGAATTATAAATGGAAGCATTAGATACATAAAAAATACATCCTTCACAGAACCCAAATGGATACAAAAAGATGTTACAATGCATCCCCCCATAAATGTTTTAGTCAATTTTAATAATTTCATTAAAAAAAACATAAAATTACAAGTCCTCCTTAAAAATGTCGTACTGATAATGTACCCATATCAAGGAATTTCCAATATCATCATCACATATTGGAATCAAACACCTCCAAAACATTCATAATCAGTAAATATCAATTGCCATTTGCCCCAACTTTTTGTCTCATAGACTTCAAAAAAATTAATGGATGGTTGAACAACCAACACTTAACAGTTACAATGCAGATATTATATGTTCAAAAATTATAATCATTAGGATACCAACAACACACATATGTAATCATAGGAACTATACATAGATATCTAACCAATTGTCTTCAACATATTTTCATAAACAAAAATCATTGAATTTTAGTCCAAATACATGCATCCACATTAAACTTGCACTACACAATATATGATTCAAACATACCAACAACAAAAAAAATTACCAAACAACACCATCCAACTATTAACTAACATTGTAAATGTAAAACACTTTTTATATTCCTATGCAAATGTTATGCAACAACTAAATAATTTTTGCGGACTTTTCACAAGTTAATATGTAGTTGATATGACATTTGGACTCAACCTAAAAAAATTTATTTACAATGTGCCACAAATGTGACCACATTTGCATCAGAACAAAAATAATACAACTATATATCCATTACCCAAATACTCACATTCAAGCAAACTATAAAAATAAAATCGTAGATTGTCACTGGTAGTGCATAGTAGCATGAAGCCCAAGTAGATTAATTTACATTGACATAGTATGGACTAATGGTTCAAATATGTAACTCAATGTACAATAAACCCCCCATTATAATCACACACATTTTTGTCACATTCTTATTTGTGTCAAACATTTTTGGTAACCATCCATTTTAGTAAGAAATGCCATTCAGACTCACCATCACACTTGTTAGTAAAACAAAATATTTGTAAATCTTTCTTTGCAAATGTGACTATAATGGGGAAATATAGGACAAACATTAAGGTTTTGTACATTGTAGTTCCCTTTTGCAATGTTAGTGTTACTTTGTGTTCAAGTTGTGCAAACTAACAACAATGAATCCAACTGAAGAAAAAAGAAAAATCAACTTTATAGTGCAAACAAGCAAAAGATATGCGGACTAACCAAGAAAACAAAAAATATTAATTAGAAAAGTCTAATTAACAAGATACAAAAACTAATAGTTAAAAGCTCAAACTCAATGTAAATCATCACATTAAAACAAGTAGAAATCACAACCTTCTTCAAGTCTAATAATGTATAGTAGAGTTTAGAATAACTCATGTAGGAAATTTAAACAATTTGCACGTTTATTCTAGCATAAAAAGGTTTTTTTATGAGGTTTTTTTAACCTATAATCGTAATCTTGTGAGGGTTTATATGGAATGTGACTATACATGTTTAAATCACAATTCTTTAATGTCGCAAAAACAAATGGTCACCAAGGGCATGATTATAAAGGGGGTTTGTTCTATTAAGTTTGAATGTTCAAGTAGTATTCAAACAACATGTAACCAATATTTACTAATGCAATATATCAGTGAGTGAATGATACATTGTTTTGTATACAATAAAACATTCTTCAAAAAACCTTCCTCAATTTTATAATGTCCAACATTAATTACATAAATCAAATTTTATAACCCTATCACATCTTTTTTTAAAATAGATGTTATTTTAAGGGTGTTGGGTCATTAGTGGATATTGTCAATTATAATCAAGCTAACAAATTTTTTTTCAAGGCTTGAATCATTTTGAGTAAATTGTTTGGATTCAACAAAGGTTAATATGTTGAACCTTGCTTCAAACTTTAGCATCCTTAACAATGATTTGATTTGCTATCATATGAATCACTTTACAACTTTCAAAAAAATCCATTGTAAAGGAATCTTGCCTTGAACATCATACCTCAATTCAATTCTTTTAAATTTAATCTTCTATTGACCACACATTCCAAAATCATACATGATCATCTTAATGTCCCTCAATGTGATTGTCCTCCAAAAAAAGACAATGTTGGTCTTTGTTGCCCTAAATTGTAAATAACATCTAAAAACATAAAATAACAACGTAAGACCATTGTTGATATGCTAATACACATTCAACTAACATAAAGATGCACATAAAAACAATGATATTGAATGTGTTTTGAGGAAAGAAAATGTAGTTGATGGACTAAATCATTTTTGGTACTCGACATGTTATAAGAAAATTTGAGTTAATAATAACAAAAAATTTATTGATGACACATTAACATGCCTAATACATACCATTTAATGCATTACTTTATCATAAAAATTCATACCTTGATATATAGAATGTAATACAAA
>Ga0116231_10002805_pt1 | contig 36316 bp, 21 predicted proteins | sample S1TSphgellanicum_2_FD_89695 | JGI IMG/M metagenome (GOLD analysis project Ga0116231, IMG submission 89695) | Host-associated microbial communities from peat moss isolated from Minnesota, USA - S1T2_Fd - Sphagnum magellanicum MG | ecosystem: Host-associated > Plants > Peat moss > Unclassified...
AGCTAAGTATAATATTTCCACCAAAAAAAAAAAAAAAAAGAAAAAAAAAATTTATTTTTTTTTTTTTTTAAAAATTTTTTTTTAATTATTTTTTAAAAAATTTAAAATATGTTGTTTTTTTTTAAAAATTAATATTAATTTTTTTTTTTTTTTTTTTTTTTTTTTTGGTGGAAATATTATACTTAGCTACTTGGATAACTTGTATACAAAAAGGACAATGCCCCCAATTTAGGTTCCAATTCAATTGTATTAAAAAATTGATTGCCCAATTCGACTTCAATGACAATTCTAGCAAAACATTGAACCTCCAATCTGGATACCCTAAAACTCAGACCTAAAGTTTTCCAAACCTGCTTTAAATCAATAACCTAATTGATCCTAATTCAATTACCAACTCCGTGTAACAAGTCATGGGTGAGAGTTGGAGGTGCACTATTTGGGTATCATAGCACATCAATTAAGGCCACTTTACATGAGGGTTGAAGGTCTAGGGTCCAATGAAATAGAGCAAACCCATTGGCTGAGAGCCATAAATTGGACCCCCCCCCCGGCCTTTAGATGAGGTTGAAGACCACAAAGTGGCAAATCAAGGCTAAACCTACACGGCACAATTTTCAAGGGAAATTGGCCCCCACCAAAAAAAAATAAAGACGTCGAAGGAGAGCTCATGATTTGGAGAAACAAAATGCAAGGTAGGTCCAACTCAAAGAATTCGATTTGCTTCAAATGAGTCCAAATTGGTTCCTAGGAATTTGGACCCTAGACCACATCCAGAGTGGCCGTTAATTGTGGTTACATGATTTATTTGTGGGAAAATTTTTGCATTCTTTCTACAGAAAAATATGATTTCAACAACTGCAAAGGATTTTTGTGAAAATAATGGCCCTAATTCAACGGACTTCAGAAAACAAGTTTTAAATGGCCAGATTTCTCCAAATAGGTCCCAATAGGTAGCCAAAATATAAAAAGATTCATAAATTGTTCACTTTCATCTCTGATCTATAGCCAAATTTGGCTGAATCTTCTTGTGGATGATCGCCAATTTAATTATATCACCCAAAAAAAAAAGAGAGGGGAGAAGGGGGGGGGGACACTACAGCCCCTCCCCCAAAAGTTTTTTTATGAACCTCTTCAATTGGGAATTTTGCAAGAACATTACAAACATCAAAATCCACCCCCAAGCCACCCCCTCCCGCAATTAGAATTTATATTCCTAATTGTGTTTTGCTTGGCTAATGGCAAGGCCATGAATTATTGAGGACTAGGCTAACTATGTGTGAAACAATGTTCAAATTTGTGTCAAAAATTCATAATAGAACTTTGAAGATAACTTGGGCCCAAAACATGATCCATACCATCATGGTTCGATGGCGAGAATGTATGTGACATCATTCATATCCTTGAAATGCAATTGATGCCCAACGAAAGAATGGTAATGAAGAGGCTTTCCTCATGTTTAATTTGATGGGATAGATTTTTCTTTCTAACCTCCAAGTAAGTAGAAAGTTTTCATGGTGGTTTTGTGAATTTCAAAATAAAGAGGAATGTAGTGTCATTAAAATCTCCACATGTGGTGAGATTTCCAAATCTAGTGGTCAATCAAAATCTCACAAATCTAGAACTCCTTACAATCACATCATTTTATTTTTATCTTACATTTATTATAGATATGTGTGTGTGTGTGTGTGTGTGTGTGTGTTTTTTGGGTATCAATTACAATTGCCAAAATGCATTCCGTCTTTGATGGAGGAGCTTGTTGATTGGTGAGCCTCTTGAATGAAGGTGTGCACCAACAATGTCTGATCCAAAACATTTGAGTGAAACCAAAGGTTGCTTGGGACTAAATTTTTAAGTCAAAAAATGCTAACAAGTCTAAAGTATTGAATCCCATAATCCTCATATTGCTGGAGAGGGATGCAAACCACCCCCCCAAACTTAACCATTTGATTTAGTGGGCACTACCGTAATTAGCTAGACTCTTTTTTTTTATAAATCATATTCCATATTCAAATGTTTATTCTCTTGCAAGCATCAATTTATGTAATGCATTTTGTATCGTTTAATGTGATTTGTGTGATTTTGATTTCTACAACAGCATCTAATGGCAACAACCACCGTCACAAGTTTCCAAACCAAGTCTATCAAATGACCTGAAGGTCTTGTTAAAATTAACATTGGGTGGCTTGTTGGGGTTTATTGGCCCTTCATGTTTGGCCAACCAACTACCCATCCTCACACCATGCACAATGGGTGGAGTAATTTTGTGTAGGGTAGATAGAGCCCCATGGTAAGGGCATTTCTGAAGTAAAAGGCGTAAGACAAGGCAATAGCCAATTCCAGCCAGGAATGTCCCTCACCTATGAGCTTTTATCCATGGTAAAGCGCTACGTGAACGTTACCATGAACCTAAACAAATGTAGATCACATGAGGCATAGGTCCTTAAGAGTGTGAGGGATCTTACATGCTCTTTTCTAGAAGGGATTTTTTCCCCAAATATCCAGAACCCGGTTCCTTTGAATCTGATTATGATATTCCATACAAATTTAGTGTGGGAAGGTTAATGTATGCCATGGTTTGTACTTGCCCAGATCTAACCTTTTCTATAGGGGTTGTTTCTCAATATTTATCAAACCCAGGATTAGCCCATTGGTCATCTGGCAAAAGAATTTTAAGATATCTAAAAGGCCCATTTAACCTTGAGATTATTTGTTTAAATGAGGATCTACATTTATTTCTTTAGCAAATAAAATTCCAGGATATTTAGATGTTGACTAGGGTGGAGATGTTGATAATTAAAAAAAGTCCAAGCATGGTAAATTAAACCAAAAAATATGTTCAACTAAAATTTTAATTTTAAAATATGATCATTTTATACAAAAGCACCCCAAAAAAAAAAATTGGAAAAAAAAAATTATGTTTCATTTTGAAAAGATCTATGTCTCCATAAAATTCATGATAAATTGAATATAAAATTTTTAAAACTTTAATATAATAAAAAATGCATGACGCTCTATGAACATGATGGTGTGTTGATGAAACCTATTGGCTTATGACAAGGGGAATGGACAATAATAACTAATCTTAGTAGTTAATAATGTGTAGGCTAGATAAGCAACCAAATTGAAGTAGTAAAAGAGGAACCTCTTCTAGCCTTACCTCTTCTCACACAGACAGACACACAGACACACAGTCTCCTCTCACTTGCTTTCCTCCCTTGTGAAAAGTAGTAAGTACTTCTTTTTTTAAACCCTCCTCCTAGAGTACACACACAAAGTCATTGCCATCTTGCAACTTACAATTGGACATGGCTGCCTTTTCAATATCTAAAATGATGCATGCCAAGTGTTGGCCATGCTTTAATGGTACAACTCATTCACTTGAAAATAACTGGATCATCAAATTTAGTCTCAGAAACCCAAAGAAAGATCCAGGAGCTGAGTGTTCAAGTCAGGTCAGGCTATGGGGCTCTCTCATCAAAACACACACACACACACACACAAACACTCTTAGCATTGAGCCTTTTTAGGAACCATATAATTCTTTGATTTTGAAAGGAACCTTCTTCCATTTGGGTGGTTTGTTTTTTTTTTTTTAATTTCAGAGACCCTCAAATCTGGATACCCTAGAAGCTGACCAAGAACATGTTAGAGAACCACTTGCCTTAGTAATAGGTACTGTGAACCCTAAACCCACATCATTTATGAGCTCTTGGGAGAAACCCTCATCCCTGTTAAGAGTAAGGACTTTGGAGTTCTTGAGAGAGAGGAAAAGTGCTGTCATTTGCTTGCAGCCATTTGGATACCCTAATAACTTGTTGGAGAACCTGCCTAATACCTTGAACCCGCCAACTACACTAGGTAGGAGCTCTTGAGAGAGAGAGAGAGTGCTGTCATTTGCTTGCGGACATTCAGATACCCTAAAAACTTGTTGGAGAACCTGCCTAATACCTTTAACTGCCAACTACACTAGTTAGGAGCTCTTGAGAGAGAGAGAGAGAGAGAGAGAGAGTGCTGTCATTTGCTCACAGCCATTCGGATACCCTAAAAACTTGTTGGAGAACCTGCCTAATACCTTTAGCCGGCCAGTTACACTAGTTAGGAGCTCTTGAGAGAGAGAGAGAGTGCTGTCATTTTGCTTGCATAGGAGAGGACTTAGCATTATAGTAAGTCTTCTCTGGCAGGATATATCGTGTACATCACCATTGTCACTAACTTAGTAGCAGCTTTGAAATTTTATTGTACAAATGTGTAAGGGTTAAGAGAGAGAGAGTGCATTTGTCAAGTGTGGGAGTACTTTGGTTTGTTGCTGATGAACAGGTGAAGTGAGTGAGAGAATCAGCTTTCCGAAGCCAGACTATATGTAGAGCCAGAGAGAGGGAGGCAGCAATTTTGTTGCAATTTTTGTCCTAAGGTCCTTTTGGCCAGAGTGAATCAGCACCCACAACAAGCACACCATGCAGACGATGGATGATGTGTAAAGATAAGAAACAATTTTTTCATTGTATTTCTGACCCAAAGTTAACTAACCATGGTGGTTTATTTCATACTAACTACTAACCATTCATATGTATCTTCCTACCTAGTACCCACCAAGTGCCTCGCTTACTATGTTACACTCATAGTATCATTTACATTCTAGGTAGGTAACCATGGTGGTTTAACTCTGTACTAACCATCCACATGTATCTACTTACCTAATAGGCTGGCACCAAGTACCTTACCTACATACATAGAAATCACTTACATTGCATACCTACTTACCCACTTACATTACATACGTGATCAATTATTATCGACGAGGGTGAACCAGCACCCACGGTAAATATATGTTCACCCTTTTGAGTGAGGCCTCTTAGTGGCCATATTAAGCCCAGAAAATGTTCAATTTGAACTCAGATTTGGTCTAAATATGGGATTTTTTATAAAAATTTAGAAACATTTTTAATGAATTTTGGGATTTTAACCATGTGGGTGCTGGTTCACCCAAGGGGTTAGTTACCTGGGTAGTGTGTGCTGCAAGTGAGGTCAGCAAAGGATATATTAGAAGAAAATTTAGAAAAGAAAGATTTGCTCCTTAAAGTGGAGCTTGTTTTCATTATATTCAGGGAAAGTGGGGGAGGGGAACTTGTGAAGTTATTACTATTATGGAACTTCTTGGGAAAGCCTCATTGTAAAGTTTGTAGGTTCAAAGCCTATGTATCCAATAAGGGTATGTGGATATAATATACCCTAAGAAAGTAAACATACTATTCCCCAAGCCTAGCCAAGTGGTAGAAGAAATTGGTTATACCCTAATTAGGTTTTACCTTAGGGTTTGAATTTTGGCCTCAAAGTAGAATTTGTAAAAAGGTAGGGTAAACCATTTTTATTTTATGGGGCTTTACAATAATCCTCCGACACAAGATTAGTACTAGGGTATTTGCACTTGGAACATGTGAATTACAACATCCATAGAGGTTTGGAAACATGAAGAAATAATTGGAAAAAATGAACCCTACAAATGGTTGCCTATTGCACCTAGGAAAAAGCCTAGAAATTTCTTTGTTATTTTAAATATGTTCTTTTATTGAAAATGTGTTTGTTACCTATTCAAGGGTCATTCCATGTAATAAACCTATATTGATTTATGTTTTGGAGAATTTCAACTAAAAAATCATATCAATGATGGTTGTTGGGGCTTCAAATTTCTAAATATAATTGAAATTTTGCACCAAGAAAAATAGACTTGCATTTGCATGTATGTCATTTGGGATTTGATGGAAGGTTTTTTTTTTTTTTTTTTTTTTGGGGTAGTGTTATTTTTTAAATTTATTTTTTTTTTGTGAGATTTTAAAAATAAAAAATATATTATAAAATTTTTAATTTTTTTTTTTGTTTTTTGGGATTTTTTTGAATTTTTTTTTTTTTTTTTTTTTTTTGGGTGAATGTGATATTTTAAAAAGTAACTTGTGACTAGGAGAATTAACAATTGAAAACTTAATTATCAAATTTGAACCTATATTTGTTAGTTAAATTTGTGAATTCATTAAGTCCAACCTTTTATTTTTATAATTAACTTGTATCTTACAACCATTTAAATATCTTGAGTAAGTATATATAATAGGTATTATGCATTAGTTTGATATCCCACATAAGTGACCTTTGTTATAAATGATTTTTTTGTACATCTATTAGTGTGTTATATAGTCTTAGAAGTTGAGTGATGATTTTAACTTCATTGAGACGAATGCATGCACAATTGGGGAACACAAATGGATAATTTCACTCCAAAATTGTTTTCAATTTCAACTTTGATAGATTTTTATGATTTGTATATTTTATAAGTTGTTTATTTTTTATTGTTTCGTTAAATAGGAATGTACATTAAGATCAATATGATTTTTTAATTATAATTTTGATGATTAAACATGTCCTTAAATGTCCTAAAACGCATTTCTAGAATCATGTAATCTTACAAAAAAGAATCAATAGGAATAGCAATATTTGTTCAAATTATTTCATATTTTAATCACAAATAAAATAAATTATGCTCTACCTAATGGCATAAAATTTTAGTATTATAAAACACCAAATTTTGTGGAATTGATGTTAAAATTTCGAAAAAACATCATAAGAAAATTCCATTGATAAACAATTATAGTTTTAAAAATAATTTCAAAGTTATATTCCAAAGATTTAGAAAGAAATATAGGAGATGTGAATACAAAAAAAGGACATTATTTGATAATTTTAATAAGACTTTGGCATTCCAAATGAGACTTTCATTTTTAAAACATCCTAAAAATTTGCATTCCTTAATGGATTTATATTTCAACAAAACATTCAAAAATTGTTCAATAATTTTTTTACCATTGTTGAACTTATTGAAGGACTAAACATACATATCCACCCTTTATAGTTTAACATTTCAAAAAGTTCATTTTGCTTCAAAACACGAGACACCATTAAGTCATGGTCCCTATTATGATAGTCAACAATGAATGCATTCAAATAGTTTGATGATTTTTTACATATCAAAGATATAACCAAAATATGATCATTTATTTTCATGTTGGTTTTTTTTTCCTCCATATTTCATTTCAAAGGAATTTCATCTTCCATATTGTGTGGACTTGTGAACTTTGTGGACATGTAATAAAAATTCCATGAACCTTGATTCAGTTCCTTGATTCTCTATGGTTCAATTTAAACAATCAAAACTTAAGACACATCAACATGTGACTTTGGTAATGGATACTTCCAACCATCTATTTATTCAAAACAACAAAAGAATGAATCTGATGCAATGTGAACCTAACCAAGAATTGGGATGCATCATAAATTCAATATAGACTAGACCTTTGTAAAGGCTTTTCTCCCTTACTTAGAAAGTTTTCTAGGTTTCCATGCAAATTTCAATGACAAAGTCTAGAAATTCCTTAGACCATTTCCAAAATTTCCCAATTGAAAATCAAAATATATTGTGTATTGAAATTTCGAAGACACATAATTCCCAAATTAACATATGTGATTAAGATCATGATATCTTATAAGCATTTTCAAAATCTTTCAAACAATGTATATACCACTCAAATTAAACATAGTTTCTTTCTTAAATTGTGTTTTAACCACTTAAAACTCATGGGAAGTTTTGAAGTTCCAAAAAAAGAAATTGGCTTTGTTAGACTTAGAGGCCTTCTTTTTTATTTGCAATATACTTTGCACATTTTTTTGGTTGGGTTTTTCGTGCTCATTTTTCATGTTAAGACTTACATTTGTATTTGTCACTTCACTCATCAAATTGTTGGTGATAAACTCTAAGTTTTGGGTTGTGCAACATCTTCCTTCAATAAGAGAAGGTAAACATGTTCATTGTCATTGTGAGTTCAATTAGAAACATCTCGCCCCTCATGCTTTTCATCATGCCTTCTTCACCATTTTTCTTAAGGTTGAGCCTTTGATTTGATAAAACTTTGAATGCCTCTAAAAAGTTCGTCACAACCCAAGAGCAAAAGTTCCAACATTTTCATTTTGAAAATGATTTGATCCTCAAGAACTTTAATCAAGTTGGGGCTTCACATTGTTATGCACTAGTTGGGGCTCCCCATTATTATGCACTACTATTAATGATCGATTGATGAAACAAATGAATTGATTTTATGAAAATTAAGTTTGAATTGAATGAAAATATTGAATGACATTGCCTATAACTTAATTGAATTCAATGTGAATTTCATTGAATTAAATTTAGATTAAATTAAAAATTCAAATCAATTCAATTGAAAATAAATAAGATGCAAATTGGTGCATAAAGTATTGAAATTTTGCTTGTGATTATGGTGTTGCTTTTATTTTTTGAAAAGAAACAAATGGGAAAAAATACATTTTCATTCCTCTTTAATTGGAAATTGGATAAATAAATTCTAGTTTGAAGGATCATTTATGGAATTAAAAATTTTCCTACCTAAACTAATTCCAACAAATCATCATCAATGAAGTTTGATTAAATAATCACACAAAGTTGGTGAAATTAGTATTTGAATTCCTTATATTATTTCATATATTTTTCATCAAAATGGTTGTTGAATCTTCATCCATCTCACCATAAATTTTAATAGAAAAACCATCTTTTTAAAAAATTAGTGTATTTGGAGGCCCTATATAAATACGAATTTTGCCTTCGCAAGATTGGGCAAAGGGTCATGTCTAAAAAATGGCTAGCATTTTGCCTCTTTTTGTGAATCATTTTTTCTTATGATACTTGCTAGATATTACCCAAAAAAAATTAAACAATTTCCAAAAGGGCTTTACATTGAGTAAGGTTCTCAAGGTTGCGCATTATCAATATTGGGCCCCATTCCATTCCACTTGTGCAAGCCAATTATATCCACCAAGCCTTACCTTAAACATAATCCTCCCTTATTTGCTAGCATAAGGGTTATGTGCTTGTCCTTCTACGTTTCAATTAATATTATTTGTGTGTGCCTAAATAGGTTGATCATGCCTTTATGGTTAGTCATTGCCAAATAAATTATTTCTTGCCCAATAAAGCAAATAGGGATAAAAAGAAAATTAATGAAATGATAACAAATTAGAAAGCACTTTCACATGGGGTTGATATATATTTTATTCCCAAGATCTTACTTTTCCTTTGTTACAAGATCAATGTGCCTAGCTCCTTCTTCTAATTCTTTTAAGTTCATGGAATATTTAATAATCCATAGGTTATAAAATGATTCACATCAACATATCCTTTGAATAGGCAAAAATATTGGTAAATTTTATTTTATTTTTGAAAAGGGCAATAAATTTTGATGTATAAATATTTAATGTATATTGTAAATGAAGATTGAAATCTATGAATGGATAAAATGACAACACAAATGTAATAAGGAATTTAAAGTTCAAATCAAGATACCCTTTAACTTGATGGTATCCTTATTATCATGTATATTCAAGACCAAAAACATGTATTTAGAGGGACAATATTTGTCAAACTAAACCATGTTTATTTTCATACAAAAATTAAATAAAAAGTTGCATACCCTTACATTGATGGTAAATTTGTATCCAAAAAATCTAATATACCAACCAAAAACTTTTAAACCATTTATTCTATAGGTAAAATTGCCTCCCCAATAATCAATATACCCTAACCCTACCTTTAGGGATAATGAAAATCTATATCCTCTCCCAACACGGGTCTAGATTTTGGAGTCAAGCAAATCCTTTGGAGTTTATGAATATGAAAACTTGAAAATATTGTTAATGTAGATATACCTTTATTCCAAATTTTTTATAAATAACAACATCCACGCCTAATATTTATATTTAACACAAAAGTTGACATGGCATTTGACAACATTCAATGTTATGCCATAGTTAAGGAATTTGGCAAATTACCAAAAAATGTTTATTTGTCACTTGAGGTAAATAAAAATGAACTACAAATGCAGTGTTATATTGATGGGCCAAATTTTAGCCTTGTAAACCTCTATTAACTTATGAATTTTTTTAAAAAATTCCCCATTATTACATTGCTCGTGCATTCACCATCATCCAGGATTATCATCACCAAACCTTCAAGTGCACTTCCTAATTTCCAAACCAAAGCTTCCTTCTCCAGTGACTAAATTTTGTAAACCTCCTTAAATTGGAGGCAATCTTATTATGATGCAAGCACATAGAATATTGACAACTCGAACATTGGCTATAGTGATCAACTTTGACACAAAACATGAAAAAAATGCAACATATCACTTTAAGAACAAAAACTTGCAACAACAAAATCAACAAAATAAAAAAAATTTATAATAGTTGTAGTCTCATACTCAAAATCCATGAACACAAAAAACAAGAAAGGCACACACTTGAAGAAAAAGGTTAGATGCAAAATTCCAAAAAAGAAAGTTGCATGCAAAGCTCCGAAAATCGTACAAAAACATAACAAACACAATGGAACAAGAGCAATATGAAAAGGTTATTTGAGCAAAGCATGAACAATGATGATGTTCATACATCATGCAATGTGTTTGAAAATGAAAAAAAAACATAAAAAAATAACTAACCACTTTTGCAATTTCACCACAATGTTAAAAAGAGTTACTTTTGCAAAAAGGTTCGTTAGGTCTAAACAAAGATTTAGGTTAAATTCATTTTGAGTTTACAAACCCTAAAATAGAAACACATTTGACACTAGGTGTAAACATGTGGTCATGTAACTAATGTTCGGTTAACGAGTCTACACATTATTAGAGTTAAGTAACCTAAACTCTAAGGTTAATTAATGTTAAGACTTTAAAAATTTAATTAGCTAACACCAATTGTGATCATACATACCATAAGTGAACTTGGAGTGGCTATTGGATAGGCTTAGGTTTCATCCAACACTCCATTGAATCTTGGAGTTAGAGGTACTTATCTTTGTAAGGTAGAGAAAATTTGGTAGTCCTAGCTACACTACTAGCTTTCAAGTAATGGGTTTTGGTGTGCTGATTGGTTAAGTAAGGGTGATGTGTAATGTGTACTCTAAAAAGTAGTTAGTACCTTTGTTTTTTGACACAAAAAATTATGGATCAATATCCTAGGTATAGGAGATAAAACATACTCAAATGTCGAGTATGGCTCACAAACGACCACCAACGACAACAATAAGAAGCATTGATTATTGAACCGATCATGAGGCATGAAATACCTACCTTGTTGTACTCACACCCTCATTGTGGGTCCTAGATCCCTCAAATCATACCAAGTCCTATGAAGATCCAAACTTTTGCATAGATGACCCAACTTACCCTATTGCACAACAATGGTGATAAGAGAGGTTTTGGAGGGGACAATGCTCCTCCATCTAACTTACTCAAATGAACCAAAACAACCTTCATTGTAAAATGTCAGAGATAATAAGAGTTAGGTTTTGTCGTCCATCTCTTTGTTTCTCTGCCCGGCCAGGATTTCTTTGGAGGGCATGCTACCTAGCATATTTATTCCTCCACTTTTGGGGCAAAGTGGGCATTTCATTTTTTTTTAGGATGCCCGCTCATTCATATTTTTCCCCATGATACTCAACGGGTATATATATATATATATATAACATAAGGTTTTGTGTATGGTAAAGCCTGTGGCCGAGGGCTTTACATACCACAATATCCTAGCAAAAAATCAAGCAAGGTAACAACAACTCACCCAACTCCCACCATCCAAAACCAACACATGGTTGGGAGATAGGTAACCTTGGAAGCTTGTTGAGTTATGCATATCCACCAATTGGGTGTAGAGACCTAGTCATTAGTTTGTATTGAAAGATAGCTAAACAAAATTTCTTTTCCACCCATGCAAGATGGACTTGATGATGATGATGATGATGGCCTTTGTTTGGTCCTAGCAATCAAATATTCCCCTCTCCCTCCCTCCCTCCTTCCTTCCTTCCCTCCCTCCCTCCCTCCCTCCCTCCCTCCTACCCACCCTCCTTAGTACCTACCCACCTTGAGCTTTACTATTCACCACACTTTCCTATGTCCAATTCTAGTTGCAGGTCAATTTTGCAGAACATTGAAGAAAGCATGGATCCTAAACACTCCCAAAGAGTACATTGTCCATGGCAAGTACCATTCCAAAACCCAGAATTTTCATTGAAAGGGGTAGTACATAATATGCATAGGGGAAGGTGTCGTCAGCCCCCTGCCCTGAAGCTTCACAGGGCAGGACACCCAGGGTGGAGCCAGCCCCAGTTGGAGGGTTGAGCGCCCTGTAAGTAAGTCAATAAGTCTCCTGGAAACACACCTTTGTCGAAAACCTTGGTTTTCTGTGCTCTTTTTTTTCTCTTTTTTTATTATTAGGGTTTTTGGACCAATATTTTTGTTTTTCCAATTTTGCAATGTAGTCGAGGTGGTGATCATCAATAAGCTAATTTAGCCAATTTCTGGCTATTCACAAAATATGAAAAAGAAAAAACTTTGAGCATTCTTATATGTTTTTGGCTACCTACTTGAACCATGTATAGAAATCTAACTCTCTCTTCTTTTTTTGGAATTTTTGTTGAATTTTTGGCAAAAAAATTTCAAACTAATTTCAATTTGTGACCCCCAAAAATTTCAAAATTTTGCAACAATGTGAAATTTCACACAAACAAAATGGTTAATAAGGATAGGTAATTGACCTAGATGACAACTAGTGGGCCCATGTGATGTTGGCCCAAATATATTATTAAGCCTCATTTAAGGTCACCCATCACAACACCATTCTGATCAAAATGCTCATTCTTTGGGGAAAAAAAATTATTTACATTTTTCAAACTAATTTTCACCCAAAAAAATCATTTAAAATTCAATAATGTATGCTCCATGGGTGCTCTAAAAAATTACAAAATAACAAACATCCTCATCAAGGAGCTTTTCAATGGTATTGAAAGTGAAGCGTGGAGTGTTATGGTTTTTGGGAGAGTTAACAACAGGGTCACATCCAAAACCAAAACAAATAGACAAACAAACACCCTTTGAAGAAGAGAGTGGGCGATTATGGTTAGAGAACTCATGGTTAGAGAACTCCGTCAAATAACAAAGAAATACTTTCTTGAAGGTTTTTGCACCTAAGATAATGGTGAAAATGAGATGGTTTTTGGTGAAGAGTAATGCCCCGTCCCAAGGGGTGTTGCATGGTGTAAAGCTCGACAATTGTTTTTGTATTTTGTATTTTTTATTTGTGATATATAGTGGGTTCCCGATTGGGTACCCACCAGGTATCACACAATAAAAATAAATAAAAATAAATTAAATGTGGGCATTCTTTTTTTTATAAATGCCCATGGGTTTTTTTTTACACTCTATAAAGGTATTGCAAAAACAAATGAGCATAGCTTTATGATTTCAAAACATATAAAAGCTTTTGGTGAAAATAATGGGCCTAATGGGTTTGTAAGATTTTGATTTTTTTTTAAATCACCAAAATTCTGTAACAGGTTCCAGCTGAATAGCCATAATGTAGAAATAATTCTCCTTTAAAAAAAAAAGTCATGTTTGGGCTAAATCCTATTTTTTAGGATTGCCAGTTTGACTACACCAAAATTTTGGAGGAAATTTTTTAAATAATAATAAAATAAATAAATAAAATAAAAAAACCACTGATATGGATGAAGCAAACATTTTATTCCTCCTACCCCCAAAAAGCAAATTAGAGCCAATAAAAAAAACCCAAAAAAGAAAGTTAAATAGAAAGTAGGACTCTAAATCTTTGACATAAAAGAAGTCCAAGTTAAGTCAAGGGTTTTTCTTTTTCAATTTTATGATATCAAACATTTGGCGAAGTTTTTTTTCCCCCAAAAAAACAAAAAAACAAAAATTAGTGAAATTTAACACTAGAAAAAATCAAAATTTCCAAAAAAAAATCCTCAATTTTTTGGTCAAAAGAAATAATGACATAATTTGTTGGAAGAAAAACCACTGAACCTAAAAACACTTCTTTCTTTTTTTGAAAAAGAGTTTTTAGTAAAAAATGGTTTTAGGAAAAAAAAAAAAAAGAAAAAAAGAAGTGTTTTTAGGTTCAGTGGTTTTTCTTCCAACAAATTATGTCGTTTTTCCAACAAAAGAATTGGGATATTTCTGGAAGCTTTTATTCCTGGAGTGCAAGTAAGTAAATATATTGGAAAACATTTGTTAAATTTTTGGAAAAAAAACTCACAAAAAATTTCGATAACAAAAAAATTGAAAAAAAAAAAACTTAATAGGAATCTAGGTCTACTTAATTAGGATGGTTTGTGACAAACCCACAATTACCTAAACCGCATATTAAAATTAAAATAATTTTTAAAATTTTTATTTAAAAAAAAGACAGGGTGAAAAAATAATAATAATAATAACAAAATAAAAAGACAGGCAAGTGTGGGAAGGGTGTGGTATGATAGCGACAGCTAAATTACAAATTTCAAGCTCCAAATTTACAAAGCAGGAAAATGGGGAAAACCCTAAATATAGTAAACCAAAGAAAGAGGAGAAGAGGAGAAGAGGAGGAGGAGAGAGAAAGAGAGAGAGAGAGAGAAAGGGCCAAGCGGAAGAAGCTCTCCACCTCCTCCATCGTCAAACACCTCTCACCTCATTGTAGCAAATCCGCTGCAACCATTTTTGTAAACAGCTACTCTTTAAGAGCTTTCTTTTGATGTAATGTGAGTATTTTTCGCTACGGAACCGAATTTTCGGGATTTTTTAAAAAGAAGCCAAAGGCAGTAGAAGCCCAGGTGTGGTAGGGGTTGAGGAGGTGGTGGTGGAGTTTGGTGGCCTGGCGGAGGAGTTCGGGAAATTCATGTACGTTTTTTGATGCATGTTTTTTCTGTACCTGTTTCTGTATTGTCATTGTTGCTACTCGTTGTTTCTTTTGCTGTTTTTTATTTGGGGGGGGGGTTTTTCTGTGGAATTTGAGGGAGGAAGAAGTAGAAGGAAGGAAGGTCTTTGAGTCTGTGTGTCTCTCTCTCTCTTCCTTCCTTCTTCATTTGCTTGCTTCTGCTCTTTTTGCTTATCCTTGTTGTTGTTGCAGCACTTCCCGCTTGTCATTTCCGCTTGCTTGCTTGCTTTGTTTTCATTCACCTGTTGCTTAATTTTGTGTGTTGAGCAAAGCGGTTGCGGTTCTGTATTTGACCAAGTCTTGCAAGAAACACTCGGGGTTTTTGCTTCCTGGGAGTGACCCTGGTTGTAAGTACAATTCTGGTCACATCTTCTTCCTTGTGCTCTTCCTCATGCGCATCATTGAACACTCTTCTCTTCTCTTCTCTCCAGCTCTCTCTCTCTCTCTCTCTCTCTCTCTATTGTCCTTATGGTGCCGCTGCTCATTGCTATGGGAATGATGATCATTGTTGTTGTCACCAGATTCTCTCTCTCAAGTGCTTTGCTTTGTGTACGGATGGATGGCTAAGTCTCTCCATGAGCCAAGAACAGCCTCCAATTTGCTTGTGTTGCCGTGCTGCTGCTGCTGCTGCTGTCATCATCTCTATTGTTGCCTCTCTCTCTCTCTCTCTCTCTCTCTCTCTCTCTCTCTCTCTGTCTTGGGGGTGGGTCGATTTTCATATTGTCCTCCTCCATGTCTAGGGATGTATAGATGGATGCACTTGTCTCTAGGATGCATGTCCTTTGAATGCAGGATAACAATGCCACCACTTGCTTGATTGATTTTCAGTCTACAACATCGTAATCAACCTTCACATTCCACTGCCACTGACTGACTGACTGACTGACTGAATGTTGTAATTGTAAACAACTTGGAACATGCTTGAAATCTGCTACAGCAGGTAGCAAACTCCCTTGTGCATGAATGGGTGTGAACAATTTGGACAATGCTTGAAAGCGGCAGCAGAAGGTTGGAAGCTATTGCTTCTACATGATGGGCTCCGTGAGACTAAGCCACTTGAGCCAAACTGTTGTTGGAACCAAAATTGTGGTGTGGTTGGGTTGAACTTTTTGTTTACAGAAATTGCTTGGTTTGTTCTGCATAATTTGAATTTTTTTTTAGGGTTGAGTAAATGACTGCTGTGAAGCTGTGAACCCCAAGTCTGCAGGCTGACTTTGGTGCTTGCAAAGATTGAGCGATCCTCAATTCTCTTCACTGAACATTCCAGTTTTGTCAAACTCTGAATTTGCTTTGCACCTGTTGAAGTGTAGAATGTTGGCAGAGCTGGATTTATCTTCTATTTCACTTCTCTATGCTTGTACAAACCCAATGGTCATCCATCTCTCTGAGTGCTGCTGAAATTACTGTTTTTTGGTTTGTCTGCAGTCATTTGCCATATTGGTCATTCTCTCCTTCACGACCTCCCAAGTTCTTTTGTGCTGTTCAGCATTCTGGTTATGAGGGTGGATGCACTACACAACTGCTCCCAACATCATCAACAACAGCAGCAGGGAATGATGGAGCTGCATGGTGTGTGACACCACCATAGTTTCAGGCTATCCACCATGAGTCCCCCAAGGCGCATGGGGAAGCAAGGTCCCTGTGGGCATTGTGGAATTGCCAGTGAGTCTTCTTCTTTCTCTGTCTAAGTCTCTCTTTTGACACTGGTCTGTGGCCACATTGGCTACAGCAAGCACAGTCCTTGTTCACACAGTCCCAAGGCCAACTCTCTGAGCTATTTATTGGATGTTCATCATTTGTGTGGTCCAGGGTGTCACTTGTGCTCTCTCTCTCACAATCTTATTTGTAGCCTTGTTCTTTGTGTGTTATTGCATGGTTCCTGTAAGAAGTTTGTGTGTGTGTGTGTGTTTGTATCTCTCTTTTTCCTCCAGCAACTCCCTTGTGGCGAAATGGGCCTCCAGAGAAACCAGTCCTTTGTAATGCATGTGGATCAAGATGGCGCACCAAGGGGACACTTCTGAACTACATGCCAATGCATTCTGGTGGCTTTGGAGGTGTTGGGAACCCTGAAGGTACGGCACGTAGAAAGAAGGGTAGCCACAGGCTGTCTTCTGATCCACCCCGCTCTCATAAGCGCAAAGAACCATATGGAGGACGTGGGGAGAACAGAACTCCAACTCCCCCACTCCCTCTCTTGCTCAAGGATGCAGAGGAGGAGCTCAAGACAGCATCAAGCTTGGAGTCAGGAGTGTCTGGGCCAGATAAAGTTGCTTTGTTCAGAAGTTCTCCAGTTCAGAGTGATTCTTCTGCAGGTTGCCTTTTGTCTCCTCCAAAACTGACCATGAGCACCTTACCTTTCATTGATGTTTCATGTTATACTGATGAGGTGGTGTTAAATTTGCCTTGCAGTTCCTGCTTGGGTGGGCCCTATCCCTTCCAGGAAACGCACATCAATGGTCCGGGCTTGCACTTCTCTTGAAAAACTCATTAGCCGTTTCCAAGACCTCATGAATGAGTCACCATCTGTGAGCTCCTCACTTGCTCCACCCTCTGAGTCATCGGATGTGATGCTGGTGGAAAGCAAGCCCTCAACCATGGCTATGGATGTAGGAGTCAACAGTGTATTCCTACAGCGAGCCCCCATGCCACTGTTGCAGGAGCCTCCTGGTGACACCATCTCATTCTTGATGGAAAGTGCAGGCAATTTGAAGCCTACACAGGCTCTTCATCATGGTACTGACACAAGAGTTACTGATGGGGTGATGGTGGAGTCTCCAAATGGTGCAGCAATCTTTCCAGCACGAATGAATGAAAAGGCAACACATTCTTTGAAGAAGATGGAGGCCATGAGCTACTTGCACTCTGACCAACACATGGCTCCTAATAAGGCACTCTTGTAAGTATCAAGCTTTAAAAGATGGGGTGCCTGGTTTGTCCAATTGATTTGTGGGTTCAAATTTCTGTTGCACTCCTGTGTGTTGACTCCTTAAACATCTGTGAGGTTTGATCAATGATACACATGCTTTATGTACCACACAGTACTCTTCATACCACATACAGTTATTTATGTGTAACATATAATACGTGAAGCCACTGTTTACTCTCCTGAAAGATCAAAGTTGTGCGCAGAGAGAATTTCCCCTACCACAAGCGGGATGTTCTCCAAAGCTGCCAGTCTCCACTAGTCTTTCTGGAATTGAAGGTAAAGCTATTGCTTCCAGCTTTAGGATTGTTTTCTTGAGCCTTATCATACTTTCTGGAGGCCTTCCCTGTTGATCTTCTTCAGGATCAAGCAGTGACAACCAGACTATCTTCTTGTACAGGACATTATCAATTTTGACACTTACACAGGTCTTCTCACGGACCAAGAGCAACGTCAGTTGGCGAAGCTTGTGTCATCTCTTGACATCAGCAGAGTTCCAGAAAGGTATAATCAATTCTAGGTTCATGGTTGTCTCAACTGTTGGGCTTGTGACTTTCTCTTATGTCCTTGTATGCGGATACCTCTGTTGGGTTTCTCAATTTCGTTTGGCACCTGATAGAACATGATTTTCTAAATCTGAGGATGTCACTTGTGTCTTTTAAAGAGGTTTTTATGCTCTAATGCCTGTAAGCTATTCATGTCTTTTTAGCTGTACTTCTTTCATGGCATATTCTGTTCATACTGCATTGTGTAGGTTCATTCTACTGAGCATACCTATCCTAGTGTGTTGCTGTGATTGGGTCAGTGCTAAATGGCTGGACTGTAAAATATATTGACAAATACACAGATTTACTGTTTGATCTTCTTTTTCTGGGGTGTGTGTCTTTTAGTATAATGACTACCCTAGTGATGAGGTAGGGACTGACTAGCTTCTCTCTGTTTTGCAGCCTGAAGGAGATGTTCAACAGTGGACAGTTTGTTGGGGCCCTAAACAACTTCCAGCAACTTTTATCAGAGGGCATGTTTGACTCATCAGAGCCTGGAATGAGTGCTCACATCCTTCAACATTTTCAGCAGCTACTTACTATCTCAGATCTCAACAACTCAGGCTGGATGGAACAATCCTCTCAACTCCAAAGTCATGGCAAGCGCCAGAGTGGATCCTCTAATTTCTTCAAGGTACATACTTTGCTTCATATCTATGTTGAAAGCAGTTGCATGTTCAAGGGAAGCAAGCACAAGGAGTATATCACTATCTGCAGACTACAGGGCACATGGAGCCATCTTGCTTCTGACATGACAATGATAATGATTTTTTTTTTTGTTTGTTTTAAAATGTATTTGCACAATACTTATGTAACGCTTTAGCTGTGCAGAACAAAGAGTCAACCAAGGACAAGATGAAGGGATTTGGAGTACCAGTGGTAGCAGTTGGATCTGGCAGTATCAACCACTCTTTAGGCAAGTTACCTGGCCAAAGTGAGGAAAGCTCTGGTGAAGAATTACATGCAGCAACATATAAGCAAACTGAATGTGGGAGCAATCTCTTGCCTTACTCTGGACTTTCTCCACTGAGATATGCACACGGCTCAAAGTTGGGGACACCTGATATAGGAAGCTCCCCAAATGATGGAGGAATTGCAATTGAAGAGGGGGGAACATACTTTACAGGCAATGCCGTATCTGTGGATGATCTTCCAGACATCCAAGTTCCTGGATCAGATGGCATGGAGCCTGATTTACTGTTTGATCTTTCATCCAACATCTTAGCATTTCAAGAAGCTGAGCTTCTCCAGCAACCTGCTTGGACAAAGAGCAAGGAGGAAAGCGAGCCCAATCAGGTTAGTTGTTTTCTTGGGTTTGTTGGGTCCAGTTGTTTCAATGCTAGTTCCTGTTCAGTGTTTGATGAGAAAGTTTTGATGTGTCATGTCATATTGCCCTATTGACATGGACAATTCAAGTTGTACAAAGAGAAATGCTTTTATTAGTGTTGAATGCTGAACCAAACAATCACAACAAAAGTGTACATTTGGAGACTTGAAAATGTGGCCTATTCTGATGCAGGTTGAAAACGGAAGTCTTATCATGAGCAACATATGGCACATGGATAATAACTTCTCTGAGCTATTTTGGAACCCGTCATGTGGCAGCCCTGGAAATGGCCTACCCAATGGAGCAGTACTAAATCCTGGACGAATGCTCATATGAAAGCAACACTTTTTAGGTTATGCTGTAAAATCCCCCTCAAAAAAAGGAACAGATCTCCTTCTTCCCTCTCACTTTCCACTGCATGCCCTTTTGTAATATTGATCTTAGCTTGAAATGATCTGTGGTTTAACCCCTTGAAGCCCTGTGGAAGAGGGCAACTATAGTTGAACATTTTTCAAAAATTTCCATCAAGAGAGTGTACAATAGATAGCCCTGCTACCATGTTTGATCTGGTGCAACTGTTGTCACTGCATTGCCCAACAGGTTTTTGCTATTGTCTGTGACTGTTGAGCTTAGCTCCTTCAGCAGCACCACCAAAATTTTCGGACTGTAATAATAATAGAAACATTCTCCCTCCATAACAGTAATACAAGCCATCCTTTCATCCATCTCTGATAAATTGGGTGAAGTTTTGCATGCAATCCATTGATTTTGAATTTGTCTCTATGGTCAGGGTTTATGGTTTTAGCCTAGGGTCCTAGGGTTCAGGCAGATTATTGCCTGTAGCAATGACCACTGCCCTAGTTGGAATGTTTTGTGTGACAGTCATCCACAAGACCATTTCTGTCAGTAAAGTCCAGTAAACTCCAACTGTAAGTTGCAATGGATGTCAGAATTACTGCAAAACTCTGAGCTTTCTTGAAACACAAAGTGGCGCTCACACTTGGGCTATTCATTCAGCCTAGTTGCTTTGCAGCTTTGATGTCCAGGAAACTGCGAGCTTGCAGGGGAGTGAACTGACAGCAACCAGTGGACCATGAGGGATGGATGGTGTGGGTGGACAGGAAAACACTTTTCCATTGGGTTCCAATTCCTTAGCTAACCATTGTAGTTCAGTTTCTGTTTCTCTTACCCTACCTACTAACAACCCACTAGCCCTCAACTATGTTCCAACCGTCTACATAGATCTGCTTATCTAGTAACCACGTATTATCCTAACTATCTACCTACCTTCCTATGGAGAGGACCTACCCACATGGAAGTTTGCATTTGAAATCTGTTTTGGTCAAATTTTAAATATTGATTGCATTTCCCATCTCCAATTTCAAAAAGAATAGTCTTGGCATCTTGGTGTTGGATCTTATTAGGAGGGTAGAAAAGACGGTTAATGCAAGGTTCTAAGCACTTCATGGACTCATGGGAGGGTAGGTTCAGGTACCTTAGGTGTGTGCATTTGCTCTTTGATCAATGGAAATTGAAACATTGTGGAGATTTATGTTTGACAAATTATTTCTATTGCCCAAGTTCGTTTTCACTTGTTGGGAGTGATGTTGGTAAGTGATTCATCCAGGAGATTGGCTGGGTACTAGACATTCAATAAATTCACTTCTCACTTAATGAGGGCTGACATCTTCACATAATTCCTTGCCAAAAGTCTGAGAAATTGAAGCACATTTTGCCAATGATGAATATGGATATAAGAAATATTGGATGCACAAGTCGGTTAAAAACTTCAAACATGCTTTTTGGATTCTCTAAGCTTTCATTCTCAAAGGATTTATGAATATAGGATTTGTAATAACTTTGCAAACCCTATAGTCATTGACATTTAACAAATTTTGGTTGTACTCAATGGGTTTTATTGGGTATCACCAATAAAATGCAAGTGTGATCAACGTATGTAGCCTCCATAAGAAGTTTTAGCCAAATTTGGCAAAAAACGAGATCTGAAAGTTGAAAAAAAAAATAAAATTAAGCATGCTTCTATATTCTTGGCTACCTAGTAGTAAAATAGTGTAGAAATGTGGGAACTCCAATTTATGTTTAAAAATCTGGAAATTAGAAACCCTAAAAATACCCTTGTTTTAGGCATTTTCTCCAGGAGGCAATTTTTCTGTTTTTTTCTTTTTCTACAGGTTTTGAGAGCAAAACCCGCCCACCCAAAAAAAAATCAGGTAAACATGGATATGAGCTGATGGGATGATAACAACTAGTGACCATTGAAAATAATACAGCAAGGAACCTTTTAGTAAAGAGAAGCTCAATCCTTAAAGACCTGGTTAAACCTGACAAGGATTGCCAGGGGAACTGATTTTTAGACAAAATTTGTTCTTACTCATCAACGTCTTCAACTGCCTTCAAAGAAGTTATAGTAGCTAGCTAGCTGTTTTGCATCATCACAGTGCATACATCACAAGATCCACAAGCTGAGGCAACCACATGGCTCTAGGGTTTAGGGTTTAGGGTTGACTGACTGAATACCTACAGGATCCTGATTGGTAGTAGGGTAGCAAAGTCAGTTGGATACTGGAACCATACAAGAGCATTTTTTGCTTTTTCACAAAAAAAGGAAATGCCTCGCTTTCTCTCTAGCTTCCTATCTTCTTTTTGAGGGGGAGGGGAGGGGAGGGGAGGGGAGCCAAGAGTTTGTGACTTGTAACAAACTTATGTGCTTATAGCTTAGGATGGGTCTAAACTTACTAGGGTTTATTTTTGGAATAATTAGTTTCAAACACAAAGGTAGACTGGATGAATCAAAATCTAACACAACACACATGCATAACACAAGGGTGAAACTGACATGTCTTGTTGGGCTAGGAACACCCATGTCCTTAAAACTTGGTCTTTATGTACATTACACTTAAACAGGCAATTCATCACACATGTTTAAAGAGCTTTCCTTACGAGGGTCACCCACCTAATGCTACACATAAGCACTCCCTTGTGAACTTTTTTCACAATCAAAACAATACATGGGTTTATTGGATCATACATTTATTACACAAAAATCATGTTACAAGGCTTATATAAAAGTATGATAATGAGACTGGTGAATTAGGTTGAAGCTCCACCCATAACCCCCTTAATTACTTAAAGGTAGAATGGATGAATCATTTATTCTTTTCATCTAAGTTTAATAGTTATTATCATTTATTAACTTTAGGCCAATAACATTATGCAACCTGCTAGTATTATAGAATACTGAATGAACTCTTATGTTATTATATATCTTTAGTGTTTTTGTCATGTATGAGTTAATATAATCAACTTTTATTTGTGCCTAACCCACAGTAATTAACTAAATATATATGAATCAAAAGAAAATCCCTCATCAAAAAATGTTTATGCATAAGGCCCATAAAGGTTTTATTATCATATCTATCCATCTTTCCACCTTGACCATAATGAACAATATTTATAAATTCTCCCTCTAGTAACCAATTTTGGTTTTACATGTCCAATGCTTGTACTACCTTTCCCCTTCTTTTATTCTTGTGTCCAAGTGTAAAGGGGTATGTATCATCCAAGTCAGTGTTTTCTTTTTGGGGCAAAATTTTGACCTGAAAAATATGATTTTGACCTATACAAAGGATTTTTCATGAAAAATTGGCCCACATTCATTAGATTTCAAAGAAAACAATCCAAAATACCAGATTTTTATGATAAGTTCCAGTAAGTAGTCAAGAATATAGAAGGACTCTGGTTTTTTTCTATTTTCATATATAGTATGTAGCCAAATCTGGCTAAATCATCTTATGGATGATTGCCACATCAGCTACATCATAAAATTGAAAAAAACAACCCCCAATCCAAGCAAGTCATGAGTAGGTGCTTCTCTGACTAGGATCATTACACTAGTTGCCAGGAAATTCTTGTGTAAAATTATGCTCATATTGCATCAACTCTACCAAAAAATTTCCACTAGCATATAACAGGTTCAAGGTTTATTTGGTTTCAAGAATTGAATTCATTTGTTTCACAACTATGTTCAGGTTGGTGACTTTAAACTTGTCTCTTTGAGGATCAAAGTGACTCAGCATCCATTGGAACCCTATTATGGTTCAATCATGATTCATCCACAATTGAGTTACCAAGGTTCCACTTCCACCTTGCTAAGCTATGTCATAAACCCCCCCTCCTTACCCCTCCCCCTCCAAGGTAGTTGTTACCTATGTAAGTGGGCAAGTATCATATGTACAAGCAGGTAAAAGAATGTAAGCGGTTATTATGTAACTAGAGTAAGAGTTAACACACTTGGTGACTACAAGGTAGGTAGATGCATGTGGATGATAATACATAGCGTACCATCCACTGGATGCCTGGTATGCCTCAGTTGTGGATGAACCTATGCTGAGTGGAATATTTGGTTTCACCTTGGTAACCCATTGGGTAAGAAGTAGTAGGTCCTATATTTAGGCTGATAGATATGAAAATAAGTGACTCCTTGGTTAAGTAGATAAGGGCTGTCTTAGTAGCTACTTAGCAACAAGACTGCAGCTTCTCAGGGACGTTAGGAGGTAGTTAGAAATAAGAAGACAACTGAGATAACCACCATGGTTAGCTAGGGAACTGGAACCCAAGAGAAAACTATTTCCAGACCACTTACCATCCATCACTCCCTCCCTTCCTCATGGTGCACTGGTAGGTGCTGCTTCACTCTGGCCCATCTTGCATGGTGAGTTGGTGGGTGCTAGTTCACTCTGGCCCTTCTTGGAACTAAGAGTCTCACTGAAGTTTACAAAATTCTCACACGTTGCCATTTAACAGGTACAGTATCTTTGTCTCTGCATGCTGCTTATTACAACCTCTCAAAGGCATCTCTGCAAAGGCCATTAGTACAAAATGTTGCAATTCATTCATTCCAGTTCACTAGATAAGTGAATTCACTGTTTTTCAACTAGTCCGCCTTTACTAAGACACAAATGAATTCAACCAAAATCTATTGAAATCACAAGGACACCTTTTTGTTGCAGTATAGATACACCAGAAAGGCAGGTTGATGAGAGCCTGAAGAGAACATATAACACAGAGTAGTGCACACCCCTTTCTCCATTTAGGTCTGAACTAACTGCTGACGTGACCATGATGGATTGGGGGGGGAGGGAGAGGAGGTTCCAACTTCCAACTTCCTCCTTGTTTCCTGTTTCTTATTAGCACTTTTGACTCTTAGTGGAAAAAGGCCACAACCCATTAAAAGCTTGGTTGACTATTGCGTCTCTACTCTTACATTCCTACACTTCTTCATACCTCTAAAAATAATGAACTGTGCAGAGACATTTTGGAACAGATGAGTGGCAAGTGCAGTGATGGTTTGGTTGTCTTTGCTAGCTAGCTAGCGAGTTACTTACTTACGCACGCAATATTATTTATTATATGTGTCTGTTTTCTTCCCTCTTTTGGAACAGAAGAATGGAAGAATCTTTACTCCCAAAGAACCCCAAATCCAGATCTCCTGGTCCCTTGGGGTGCAGCTTGTCTGATTGAGCTAGCTACACATGAAACAGCTCCTGATTGATTCTAGTACCTTCTTGGGAAGCGGCCCATCCTGTGTGTTGCAAGTTTGATAGATTATTCAAGTTTCACATTTGAGTTTCAAGTAGAACTAGCCTCTACTTCTTCTTCAAGACCTGCTCCAAATTTGTTTTTAGTGTCATTTGAGGGCACATTTACCCAGCATTTTTTTTTCTTCTTGATTCGCTGTCTGGTTGGTGGGCATTTTGAAAAGCGAAATGCCCGCAAAAAATGGAATGCCCACTCCGGCACAAGTGGGGGGCTTTTCCAAATGTTCCCCTCTTCTTCTTTTTTGCTTTTTCCCATGGTGTATCCATTAGGGGAAAAAAAGCCCAAACAATAATAATTAATAAATAAAAATCGGAGCAGGTCTTTAAGTCTTTACACTTGGTAAACACACGGTCTCAAGCTTTACCCTACACTAAAGTCTATCATGCTATTTTTATTTTAACAAAACTGGAGTTTTGTGTTTTGGGTGGGCCAAACACAATGAGTAAGTTAGCAACAAGTTTGCACTGGCTTCCAAGCTGACCATTATTTTGTTTTTTGTTATGTATGTTGTTGCTTGTGAGAGAGTAGTCTCCATGCACCCAGTGTCCAAGACGCCTTGTTTGACTAATAAAATGTTTGTTGTCCCAGGGGGAAAATCCCAAACTCCTATACCTAATCGTGTTGCTGCTTCTTAAGGCCATCAAAAGTGGCCCTCAAAAAAACAATCCAACACATGAATGATGATGTTTGTCACTTTCCACTTGTTAAAAATTTACACCTCACCATAAGCCTCAAAGTGCGGGATACTGAGAAAACCAACCTTAACCTTATGCCTCTGCATGAGTGTAGTCACTACTACTACCTCATGTCATTTTTTATATTGTCGGTTTCCATTTTTAGAGGGATTTTTCTAAGCAAATAATGACACCCCTTCCCAACCCAACAACCTATGGTTGGTTAAAGGTCCGTTTCCATGTGGCCCACCCAGGCACCACCCATTACACACCCAAGACCCATTAAAAAATAAAGGAGTAATTGACAAAATAATCACAAAAGGGGTCATTTGTCCATTTCAATCTAATTCCATCACACAACTCTGTGTCAGTGTGTTTTTGTGGGAATTTTTGTTTGTAGCCAAAGTGGCTATCATCCATTGGGAAGACGTAGAGAAGGTGCTATTCATCCCTAGGAAGATTATAAACCAAAAATAATCATCCTTCTATATGTTGGATACTAGATGAAAACCAAATATAACAAATCTGGCAGCTTTTAACTCTGTTTTTTCTCCCTTTTGAAAACTGAAAACCTCCAAAATAACCCTTTTTTATTTTAACTTTTAATTTTGCTTTTTGGTGAAATTTTGCCAATGAAAAAACTGTTGTGAGTTTGTATTGCCTGCCTGTTACCCTTGGACTTTTAAGCCATTTGAACAGCTTCATAGGAACCAATTTTCTCTATCTCTGCACCTTTGGGGACACAAAAGCTCTCTTCATCGCCATCCATGGATAGCTCCACTCGTATCACATTGCACACCACATTTTGAAGTCGGGTAGCAAGGAAGGGTGGCTCCATCCTCTTTCATAGTTGACAATGTACGAGATCAAACTTTTTGGGTGTTTGATTCTTTGGTACCTTTTCATTATCAAAGTGTAATTTGGTTCAATCTTGACAATTGTTGCATTAGTGCAATATGAAGAACATGATAGCTTTGGGAGTTACACTAGCAATTCTTAATTTCTTAATTTGTCAACAAAAGGAAGCACATGGTCAACTTTTCCAATACAAAGAGGATTAAGACTACTTCAATCCAACACTTCTTTTCAATGGTTTCACAAGCCTTGACATTGTTTTTGCTATAGTGTACAACAAGACTAATATCGTTGGCATTTCATATGTTGAATCTTTACATCACAAATCAATCCCTATATTGGTGGAAATTATTTGAAAGCAATACCCTACAAGATGATTCATACATGTGGGAATAATGGTGACAAATATCCAAGTAAACATTTGAATACATTTGCACATTCATTGAAGTGGATTTGAAATCAACAAAGGTTCCAAGCTTACACAACATAAAAGGTAAAATAAATTATCAATGAATAAACATGTTTCTATTGTTTTACATAATTTGGAGTTGAGTTTTTTATATTATCAGAATAATATGGGGTTTCAATCAAAGGTTGTTTGGAAATTTGTTCATTCATTCATAAGAAGAGCTTGAAATCTCTTACAATAGCGATAGATATTAGTAATTTAAATATGTTGAAATATTGTTCAAAAGATATCAAAGATTGTCAAATTGGTTGGGAGCTCTTAATTGCACAAATGTACTTTGATTTGCTAGAGGGAAAAAAATGAAAAAATTGACTTGATAAAAAAATGTAGGGGGTTGCATTGAATTCGGTTTTTTCAAGTGTTCCGAAATGGACTCCCCAAACCATGGACACATAATGTCTTGGATCTTTGGATTGTCACAACTCCTTCAAAACATGTATGTTTTGAGCATACACCCCATAATCTTATAGTTTATAACAAGATTGTTTTCAGTCAACCAAAGATCATGATTTGGAGGTGATTTGATTGCCCCCTCTCCAAATTGCCCTCTTAACCTTCCAAGGAGTCTAAATCCTAACTCCCAAAATGGGAATTCATCCTAGCAATCTTGGGATGCCTACCCCTTCATGAGGAAATTTGTTTCCTTCATTTTGTGTCTTCACATTCTCCTCCGCCCATTTCTTGCAACACCCCAATCTTTATCACAAGTCCAAAGCTAGGGTCACAACAAAATCTTTATTGGATCAAATGACATACATCAAACATTACAAAAGCTCATATTAGAGTTTTGTTTACATCCTCTTTTCACTTATCATTTCAACAAATATGAATTTGTTTATAAGGTGAAAATCTTGATGCATTAAAAGCTCTAAATTTATTTAAACTACATACCAATAACCTCCCTCCCCATAGTTTTACTTCAAATAAGAAAACAATATATCACAACTTGTTTGAAACCTTTTTAGGAACATAAAAAAAATTCTTAGCAAAGTTTACCACTTCCCCCAAAAAATGTTATTTTCTCTCCCTATGGCTTAAAACCTTACATTGCAAGTACATTCAACTACTTTAGAGAACTTCAAATGAGCAAGTTCTACAACTACTGGGAAAAATGTTTTTTCTTCATTTTTGTTTGTTTCTTCAAACGCAAAAATTGGAGTTGAAAAGGCTTGAAATTTCTCTATGGGTGAATGTAAACCAAAGCAACTCACTTTGCAACATATGAAAACATCACCCAAAGTCCATCTCCATTGTATTTGCTTAATTATCAAAAAATTAAACAACATTCACTCTATTCAATTCAAATAATTGTTTTATCTATTACTTGAGACCCAACTAAAGAAAAAAAAATTATCCATGTATGCACAAACTCAAAATAAAATAAATAATTCTCCATAATGATATGGACTTATGAAAAGACCCAATATTTTTACCATTGACAAAATATGATAGAAAGTTCATTAAGAATTACATACAATTGATATGTTGTAAAATTCGATTTTGATATATATTTTTTATAACTAAAATGAAATCTCTAACAATGATAATATCAATCATTGAACCATTTTGAGGTCTATAAAAGAAACTTACCATCATGGTACACAATTTATTCAATTCACTTTATAAGTCCATAGATCTTTTATTTTGTAAGTTACACATTACAATTACCTACATCATATGTGTACTCAAGTTAATAATCTCAAAGTAAGTTCCTATTGAGAAATTCTAACCTATAAAATAAAAATTAATCATTGCATTACACATATATCGCAAAAACTACTAGTGTAATGCTAATAGTGAGCCACCTTAACTTGCATCAACCCATATATATACACATCAAGCTCCTATTTGCCTCTTTTCCCCTTCTTTCTACTCCAACCACAACAAATAATGCAAAACTTAAACTTTTCAAAAATATAAGTTTATATTCCTACTCCCTATTTTTCAACTTCTTCATTTTTGCCAAGTTTCCTTCCTCTCTTAACAAAACTTTGGACACCTTTTCATGGAGCTTTAACCCCTTTCCATGATGCCTCAATATGCCTATCTCTTTTTGTCTCCAAATGTGTTCCATCATCATCTCCACATTTCCTAATTGTCACCTAGATGAATGTTTGAAAATGCTACCTCCTCCTCCTCCTCCTCCCATCCCCCTTCCCACATTGCCATAGTGTTGGTGTTTGGGTCCCTTGTTCTATCAATGTTTGGTTATTATTTATGATATGTTGTTTTGTTTTGCATAGAATTAACAACTAGTTGATCATCTCTCTCTCATATTCAACAACGTTGTTTTCATGTTGATAATTTAATATTCATGTGCCAATAGTGCCCCCATTGCCTAACCCATTCTAACTACTAACAACCTTTGACTAATCATGCATCAACATAAACAAGGCTTGGTTATACAATCCTTGTGCATATTAGTAAGGGTTACTTAAAGATACCTAACTTGACTATCCTTATTAAGAATAAAATGAAATTAAGATTATGACCTCAGTTTCTATTGACATTGAAGCATGTTATTGCCCACATCAAGGAACTAGAATTATGAAAATGTTTATTATTGCCCACATCAAGGAACTAAAATTATGAAAATGTTTATTATTTCCATAATATGTGCATATTATGTTTCAAGAGATGAAATGACCTTACAAAAACAGAAGGAGAAGAATAATTAAAATATATGGACCATAATGAATAACTTGTCTTAAAACATTAACATTTCAAAAGTAATAACAATTTTTTTCACAAGTTTCAATGTCTAATGGTTGTTGGTTTGCTATTTATAAATATGACGAACATATACACCTTATTCACAAGCATGACTTTACAATTGGGTTCATATCCTCATTTTATGACTAACAACATACCATATTATAAGGGCAACTTCAACACATGTTTGTCAAATAATTAATTATATTTTTAAATTCCATGTCATTTTTTTTTTGAATATTCCCACTTTTTTTTTCTTTTTTTTTTAATGTTCTTTGAAATTTTATTTTTTAAAACTTCAACATTTTTACAAATACTTAATGTCAAAGTTACCAAGGTATTATCATATTTTCCACTCCATGAGGAAGGCATTTTGCATTTCTTAAAAGTATTGAAGGATTTTAAAGAAGGATTATCATGATTTGGTTGCTCACTATCCATAGAGGGAAATGATGATGGTCCACCTATTGCACCACTACAATGTATCCACCTTACAAGAAAAATAAAATAGATTGTTAATGGACATATGTTGTTGAGAGTAAGCTAACATGAAGCAAAACTTCAAAGATGCAAATTATTGTCCTTTAATTGATAAGGAACAAATGATATCACTTTAAATCTCAAAGTTGACCAAAAATGCCAAATTATATTTGAACTTATTACAAATCCTTGTGAAATAGACATGGATTTCAAACAAATCATTGATTGTGAAATACAAAATGACAAAAAATATCATGGAACAATTGTGATGAATAAGAATAAAATGTGAGAAAAATGCATCTTCATTGTCCTTGAGTTTGAAAAGGGTTTGAATCAATCACCAATTTGCATGGATTGATTACTCAAGATTTATCGTACCATTCTATTAAAGCATCATATGAAGGTCTCAAAACAATTGGAATAAATCTTGTTTCTTATCATTCTTGTGTTGATGGTTTGTTATGTTGTTAATAAGGCATGGGTGTTCAAATGGTATGTTAAATTTTTGTAATCCATAATCCTTTTTAATTCAATAGTCTTGTCCCATTTGACTTTGCCTTGGTGTGCGCATCAATAAACAAGCCATCCTCCCAAACCATACCTTTTACATATAACCCCGTCTATCTTTATGGTTTTACATGGGCTTTTGAGCTCCACCATTTGCATGTTGATCACACAATCTCATTGCTTCACCACTTGCAAGATCAAACATTTGTGACACATCTTGTTGGTTTGTACATACACTTTTAATGTGGAAGGTTTTGTGTTATCTTCCCGAGGAGTTTCCCTTTCCACCCCACAAACACATTTGTGCCAAGAATTAGAATGACTACTTGACAAGAAATGGCACTTGCAATTGAAATTTTGTGACACATTTGGTGATGAAATGCTTCCAAATTAGTGGAGATGCTTCAAATTCGAAAGTACACACAAATTGGCAATGCCAAAAGAATGTGCCATCAATAATAGCCCATTCATTTAATTAACATGTGTTAGCAAACAAAATTTATATAGTAATGTTATAGGAGTCTAGTGGGTTGTTGGGAGAATTAATTAAAAGACCAAGGAATCTTTAGAAAATAATAAAATTGGAAAGGTGGCACTAATAACATAGATCATCATTCAATGACTATATGCATTAGAATAATTCGTTTCCTATATGCAGCCACTCCCTTAGCAATTAATAGTGATCAATAATTAAAAGAATGATAATGAACCACATGTCTTCAAATGTCCAACTTATTTGGCAACAATAAGTTAGTTGCAATTTTTTTAGGTCTTATAATTTATAAATGGATGTTCGTACTATATGCAAATTTCATACATAACATTTTTTAATGGATATTCAAAACAAGACACTATTCTATCACATAGATGTTAAACATGACATGGTCATTTTTAAATTTTAAACATACTCCTAATTGTTAGATTTGCAAAAAAACCAAACATCAACTATGATAACATGGAATATTATTTTAATATATTGTAAGGACAATGTCAACAACATGGTAGTCAGTGCATTCATATAAAGCCATATATATATATATAATTTCAAGTCACTTTGCATCACACTAAAATGATATTTGTTTCTTTAAAAAAAATTATTGACATTAAACCAAAGGAAAAATTACACATGGATTCAAAATCCTTGGATTTCAAACATATTTATTCCATGTATCATTTCAAATTTGAAAGATGTTATTTGACTAGCTACTAGTTTTTTCCTAACTTGTGTCATTTTATGTCATATGTTATTATAGTCATAATGAAATCACGTCATAATCATATAGAGCTTTAAATGGTAATTTAAGTGTGTTGTTTAAATGATTGTTCTACAAGTGATGGAAAATCCAAATGTTCAAACACCTTGCATGAATAGATTTGAAACAAAATACATTTCACAACATGGTGTTTCATTGAATAGATAAATTTTATTATTTATGTCAAATACTACACCTAACTAATTGGATCATCTATAATGTCATGTTCAACTTGTATTGCGAATCAATAATCCAATATTGTATGACAAACCCATCCTTGGGTGGTACCATTAAAGACACCACACCTCCATTTTATATGGCACATTGAACTTTGAAAAATAGGAAACGCTTAAATAAATATTTTCATTACATTTTTTTGGTCAATAAATTTATCAGGTTGTACAAAATTTGAAACTTTAATATGTCAAGATTATTTTGTGTTTTGATGTTCCTAATTATTCCTTTTTTTTTTTAAGTTAAAAAAATATCATGGTGTTTCCTTTTTTTGAACCTTTTGGTTAAGAACACATTGTGTTTGAAACATGTCTTTTGAAATTTTTCTTGGGAAATAAAACTTTAATGTATTTTTATGGTATTATATATTTTTAATTAATTAATTAGTTGAATAGGTATAATTTAGTCATGAATTTCCAAATTTTAGGAGTGATTCTTAAAAGGGAATTCATAATTAAGAATGAAAAATTGTAACCATTTGCACCTTTTTATTTCAATGAAAATATAAGACCATATATTCTTGCATGCAATAGATAAACATGAGAAAAAAAAAATCTATAGTTGTAAAAACATTTGAAGAAACCAATTCCATGAAAATTATTTGACCACTTTTAGTCCTTGATGATTCCTTGAAGTTGTTTCTAATGGTACCACCCAAAGATGGGTTTGCTTTGTAATGCATTCAATGAATTTTTTAATCTTTTTTTTTTTTGGTATTATTTGGGCATGGTGGTCCATTCACTAATCACAAAGCTTTAATATCTATGTGCCTTCAAAATCCAAATAGCTAATTGTCTTTGAATGCCAGCCAATTAGTCAATATCCAATTCATAATCTTTCCAAAAAACAATAATCACACATTATAGACACACAAAATGATTACAAATATAACGAAAGTAAAAGATATCATTTTCAAAATCATTAGTTAGTGTATTAAATTTGTCAACAATAGGTGGCCATGCACTTGGAGTAAAACATACACCATTATCCAAATGCATCGTATATCCCCAAATGGCCACCTAAGAATGTTTCCTCTCTTGATAATTCAACTACACCTCCTAATGTCCTTGCACCATCTACATCTATAATCTACATTGGGATCTCATTATCATGCAAATTGCCATGTGTGTCAATGTAGTCATCATAAGCATTCCCCACAACACATCCATGTGTGGGCTCTTTATGACTTGGATCACCTTCCACCACAATGTTTTGGGTTCACACCAAAAAATAGTTATTGGACTTGTGAAGAGTGATAACAAAAGGTTCATGTCAATATCATACAATAAATGTCAATAATTAAAAAGTAAAACTTGTCTTATTTCCTTTATAAGTTGGGTTACTTTTATTGTGAATCCCATTCTTCGTCCATTAACAACAAAATAAAATAACAGGTGAAGAAATTGGACCATAATCCAAGCGCTACCCATAAAATGTTTGAATATATTGGCATTTAAAAATATATGAATGTATGATTTGTAGGTAGGTAATAGGTGGTGGTTAATAAATAGGTACATAAACTTACTTATTTACTAAGTATTTATGTATATTTACTTAACTACAAATTCCTATTTACAACCAATGTATATACCTATTATCACCTACCTACTTACAACTATAATAACTATCTATTACTTGCTTAACTTTTAACAGGGGCACTATCTATATACTTTAGGAAATACTTGAAATAGAAGGGTGGTTTTTGGGATGCTATGAAATAATCAAATAGTTTAGGTGCATTCTAGGTTTATTTTGAACATATTCTCATAATGAATTATAGACATTATATTTACATTTTTAATAATATATATAAGAAGTTGCACCCTAACTTTTTTGCATATTGTTTGGGATAAAAGTGAGTGCTCTTCCCAAGACTTGACTACTTATCACCAAAAAATAATGTTGATATTATTTTTAAATAAAAAATAAGTCATTTTTGGGAATCAATTAAAAATATGCCCCAAAAATCATTACCCATAAAAAATTTCATTAGTTGTAACAAGTTGCAACTACCATTTTGACTTCAATGCCACATTATGAAGTTTGAAAACAACTTAACATGATTGATGTACACATCATGTCCTAGATAGTCACACATTTGGTCCAACTTTGGACACTATGGTCATTTTAATGAAATATGATTAATATATAGTTGTAAAGATAGTTGGTTTTTTTCTGAAATCTTACTAGTCATATTAGATAATATTTGTATAGTGGGGGTCCCATGGAATTTGATTGTAAGTAAAACAACTAAAATAAATATCCATGCGTTTTGTTCCATCCCCCCTTGCAATGCTTCACATTGCTTAGGGATACAATATTTAATGTTGATTGGGTTGTTCTTGAAACAAAAATCCCCAAATGTCAAGTAGCATTTTAATAATAAAAAAATTGCCCCACACACCCATTATGATGTTACTTGTTCCAATGAAACCTCCCTTGTTATGACCATCCTTGTTATGTTCTAACATGTATTTTATAACTAGCCCATGACCATGCATCTCCACACTCCCATGCTCTCACCATCTATACCATGATGATGTTTAATATTATTATCTTTCCCATCATTATCAAAATTTTGTGGAGCATGATGATATCAAACCATTGACTCCCCATAAATTGAATCAAAACTCATCAAAGGTTGGTGCTAAATTATCTTTTATTAGCTACATCGATATCCAAAATTTATCATCAAAATATTGATAAACATGACCTTGCAAACCTATTTAGTGCAATGAACTTGTTGGGTTAGATTTGTAAATTTGATTGACATTTTGGGTGCAAGCAAGGTAAAGTAGACGATTCACTACTCCTTGTCAAAAAAAATTACATGTAATCATGAAAAAGTTTTAATGTATTAAAAATAGATTTTTTTTTTGGTACAATAATTAAGATGATGATAATCTTTTATTTTATGTTTAAAATGTTGAAAAACCCCATCTTGAAAGTAGAACTAAATAGAAATTTTTAAATAATTTTTACTCGCACAAAATGTTTGATCTTACAAAATGGGCTACATGTAGATGGAATATTGACTTTTTAAAATTTTCAACTTAGTGGAGCCCTAAAAAATACTACTGTGTCATCAAATTATGAATGTTATAATCATAATATATCAATTTTTTAATATGAAATAGGTTTGAACACCATTTTGACCCAGTTACTTTCAAACATACTTTCAACCTACTCTTATGATACCAAAGTTGTTCAAACTTTGTATCCAACTTCCCAAAAATTAAATGTAAGGCCCTATGGTTTTACATTTCTACTTCAAAATATTTTGAATCTACTTTTTTGTGTCCATATAAAAAACTATTCCATTTTTTAATTGGACTTTGGGTGGATTACTTTTTTTTGTCTACTTTACCTTGCCGACACCCTTTTTGCAATGTTTGAAAGGTAGAATTGGTTGTTAGTGCACTATCCATTTCAATGTTTTAATCGATCTTAGTTGATTTTAGGAAAAAAATTCAAACACTGAATTATATTCCTAAACTTTAATGCATTGAACCTAACAATTATATTTGTAGCCAATTTGGGCAAGCCAATTGGATTACATTGACTTTGGAACATGTTTTAAGATACAATTATGATGTACCATCATTTGCAAGTGATTTATCTTATGTTAATGAATACCGACCTCGATGACATCTTTGTCCAATTAATGTCATGATAAATGAATTGTTAATCATGGATGGTGATAAAGGGAGACTATGATATCAAAGATGTTCCTTGAGCCTAATGTTAAACTTTAGACCCTACAAACAACTAAAGGAAAGGATGGGGGGGGGGGGGATTCCCTTTTGAACTTTTAAAAATGGGAAAAAAAAATAAAAAACCCCAGTTTTGGTTTTTTGGGTTTTTAAATAAAAAAGAAGTTTTTTATAAGGATTATTTTATTTCCAAA
>Ga0116231_10002806_pt1 | contig 36312 bp, 24 predicted proteins | sample S1TSphgellanicum_2_FD_89695 | JGI IMG/M metagenome (GOLD analysis project Ga0116231, IMG submission 89695) | Host-associated microbial communities from peat moss isolated from Minnesota, USA - S1T2_Fd - Sphagnum magellanicum MG | ecosystem: Host-associated > Plants > Peat moss > Unclassified...
CTCCCAACTAACCATTTACTTAACAAAACTGTTAAAAGGAAACCTTTCTACTTGGTCACCAAGATGCAGCATCTTCCTAACCTTCCTTGGGAGTGAGATGAATAAAGGATTCCATGAATCAATTTGGCAAAGGATATGGGATGAAATGAGATGTTATTGGCAACTTGTTCGGGAACACATAAGGAACTTGGGAACCAAGTTGGGAATCCATTGGGAACTCGATGAGAACACATTGGGAACAAGAAATTCCCATGCCACCCCCACATCCCCCATAAGAAAAAAAAAAAACTGGGCCGTTGGGTGCATGCTAGCTTACCTCATTGCTTGCCAAGAATTTCTATGCTAGGCTCTATTATTTAGCATTTTTGGCCAAAGCTAATGGTAAGAGCACAAATTGTAAGACATAGTTTTCATGTATTGCACATGATTTCTCAATTTTTTTCTTTTAGTTAGAACATCAATTACACAAACTCTCAAGATGAAACTAGTTTTACCATCAATAATGAGATAAAAATAATTTCATGCTGGTTCAAGATCAATATATTTTTTAAAAGAATCTTTTAAATTTCATCTTACATATATTCAGATAGCCTACCTTGTTGTAAACTTTAATATCTCCAATACTTTGGACAAAAGAGCTCTTGCAAAAATTGTGGCCAAGGGACAACATATTTGTTAAATATTTATGGTCACCCACAAGGGGGGTGGATATAGGATGCATAGATTCATTGATGAAATTATTCTTTTCAAAAAATGGAAAAAAACTCCTAACCAAAATTACTTGTACACAATTTGGTTAGGCATTAATTCAATTTGCACCCAAACTGTAAAACGAATGAATACATTATGATGAAAGCATATGGGATGAAACCCTAAATTGAATTGAACAACACCATCAACTATCGAAAGCAAAAAACGATATATTTATGGTGGTTGATGGTGATGTGAAAGTAAGGTCTTTGTTGATGTGGCTATTTTTTACACAAATTTGTTTGTTTGAGGTAATGTGCACTATGAGCTTTTATTTTTTGATAGTGCTTGTTGTGTTGCTATGTTTCATTGGGCACATTTGTGGTGGAGTGGCTATGTTTGCATGAGTGTTTTGATGGATGTCAATCAGAGATTTGTAGGTGAAGATGAAGATAAAGATAAAAGGAGGAGCTGCTAGGTGAAAAAGCATTCTTCTTTGGCAAATGTTAGAGATGTTTGGGAAAGATAAGTGGAAAATTCTTATATTATAATAGATAGAGATCTAAATTGAGTGTGGTTTTGTATATTGAGGCTTCTTTGTGTTCGAGGCAATGAAATCTCTGCCATGCCATGTGGCTCAACAGATGGGAATTAGTTATAGTAGTAGTTTTAGGGGTTAATAACCATGGGGATGATGAAAAACTTGAAGGATCTCGAGAGCAATTGTTCCAAATTTTCAATGTGTGTTTGTGGTGTTTTTGTGTTAGGTTGAATGTGGTAATTCTTGTGTCATGAGAGAGCACCTTCTATCCTAGGAACTCTGAAGGAATATTTGTGTCTACTCAGGTACAAAGAATGTTAGTGATGGTCATTTGAAGGATTGGGTTTTTCTTTGTCAAATTTATGAGTAAGTGTCTATGTGATGGGAATGTTTAGATCGTTTGTGTTCAAGTCCATGTTGTTTGTATTCATGACTGGATTGTTGCATTCCTAAAGTTGATAGAATTATAGGAGTTTATATACATGGGGATTCTAGGTCATATGTTTCATTCTACTTTTTGTGTAGCTCAGGGAAGGGATGTCCTCAACATGGGTTTCAACATGGGTTTTGTGGTCTATTATGATTAAGAAAAAGAAAATATGATCAATTGGTTGGGCTCAAGAAAGTGAGATTGTAAAGATATGACCCCAAGAGACCTTTAGTTATTGATTCTTTGTGTAGGCAATAATTTTTTTTATAGATTTTAGTTCATGGTATTTAGGTCGTTAGGAAAAACTGATTACAATAGCATTTATGCAACTATTTGTTTCATATTGAAATGACATGTAATGTCATTGTGTGTGCCCTTGTTTTCTTGTTATAACACAACCATTTAACATTAGTTGTGCATTAATTTAAACTTTCACCCTAGTTGTTACAAGGGAATACATTTTTTCATTTGCATATCTAGCATGAATCGTATTTGATAACACTTTTCACTATTCTTGATGACCCAAAGGCTTAAGCAAAGGGAAAAAACCAATTTAAAGAGGTTTTCTAACTTTCTCCCTTGAGAACCTGAAATTAGTGGGCATGGATAGGATAAACCTTAGTAGTTTCAAAGTCTTAGTGCTAAATACTTTATTTATTTATTAAAATGCATTTTGGCATACAATATATTACTTTTCAAGATTTTAAGCTTGCATTTTATAAATATTTAAAATTTCACCATATGAATAAGGATGTCAATCATTTTCATCCAATGTGACACAACATTGATGTGTTACATTTTTTGATTATTGATTGATTTTGTTTTTATGTTTTTAATTACTATTTATAACATTTCAATTCACCTCTAAAAACCTCAAAATGTATTGGATTGCACTAGGATGCATAGAAGATTTGTGCTTTTGAGAATGATTGAGAGTTTTAAATAATTATTTTCTATGAATTCAAGATTTTTATTGTTAAATTTTGACATTTACACAATGATATTCATCAAACACTTGCTCTCACAATATTTCATTCTCCACCAAAAGCTCAAGGTTATATTATTGACAATACAAAATGTGTACAATTGTGACCCCAAAAAAATGAAGAACATGGTAATAATGACCAAGACTTATAATTTGTAAGTTTTCAAAACTTTTGGCATTATACAGCTTGAAATTTCAACATTTTGTCTCTTTGAACACTAAATTTCTCAACAAATCAGCAATTAAAAAAATAATTCAATTATCATCAAATCTATTCATTTATTAAGGTGCGCTTGACCATAGGTTCTCAAAAATCAAAGAACTGGTTCTAACCCTGGACCGATGGTTACCAAAATCATAGAACCAGTTTTGAGCCTTAACCAGGGTTCTAAAGAATCAAAGAGCGGAGTCAAAGAACCTACCCTAGACTGCCATTTCTTTTGCCACTTCTCATGAGTGAGTGAGTTCATGAGAACTGCCCGTTCTTTTAAAATATTCAAAAACCTGAAACCCGGAGTTCTTTGGATTCTGAAAATGATGAAAGAACAGGAACCCAAGGTTTTGCCATATTCTGAAAATGTTCAAAACACATGCAAGAATTGGAGGTTCTTTGATTTCTAAAATTTAAAAGAGAACCCCAGAGGTTATTAAAAAAGTCTGAAAAAAGAAAGAAAGCAAGCACTAAACATTGGAGCAAACCTTTGAACTTCAAATTCAATTTACAATAAAGTTATCCGTAAAGTTAGGCAAAGAGGGCACCGGAACCCCCTGTTTGGTCACATAAAGTTATCTCAAAAAGTGACACCTACACAACAGTTATATGACATAACCTGATGAGCTCATGGATGTGAATCCCATAACCTGTTGAGCTTATGGATGGAGCCTCATTTTCTCAGCACCTCGTAGAAGATGACAAAGGGGATTGTCATCCGGATGCCCCCTACTACTGGTTATGTCCCGTAACATGGCTCGAGCAGGCTGGTTACACAGTCCATAACCAGCATCCCTTAGGGAGAATCTACATGCTCTTATTGGCTGTCAGGTCGCAAGTTACAACCCATAACCTTCAATCTCCGAGTCATTAGTGACTTACTAGTTAGCACAAGCTAGGGGGCTAACCCCTCATTGGTCCACCAATGATTCTGTAACCCTTCATTTCTTGGATGAAGATTTCATAACCACCTTCTGCATGGATGAAAAAAGGGCATCTCAATTCTCAAGAGGGATGGTTATGTCTGATTAATGGGCTCAAGCACACTGGTTTACAGTCTCCAGTTTTGACAAAACTCGCATGCCTCGACTATTTGCAATATCCTACCTACATGCTTTGCTCTCACCAGTTATGTAGTGCTTAGCCGAGCCAAGTTCTCATTTGCCTTGTACTTTTGATGGATGGGTTCCCTCCTTGATTTTTATTTACAGGGTTTTTCTTCTTTTGGGAATTGGGAAGGGAAAGAAAAAGAAAAGAAAGAATATACCTAATACCCCTCCCCCCCCTGCTCTTTTTTTCTTCTACCCTTTTTTGCGACGATAAGTCCCCAGCCAGCTTTTAAACCACAGAAATCAGATAGCTCCGGTAACCACGGTTAGATTCTACCAACAGTTCAGTTATTTCTTATCCACACAAGTAGCTTCACTCCGCCTTCTCTGATCGGTCCATCACCTGATTGCACATATAGGGTCGCTTCTTGGATGTTATCTTCGGCGCTTCTGGAACGTCCGATTAATCCCGAAAAGAGATCCTTATCGTCCATTTGTAAACCCGGCTCGGGTAATCGGGGATTTCGCAGCACCCGACCCGGCGTTGTGAGGGGTGTCGTCTCTCTCCCTCTCGCGTTTTCTGCGCCCAAGGAAGGAGTGTGTGCGCTTTCCGCTGTTTGTGTCGCGCAGCAGCGATCTTGACAGTTTACAAGTGCTCAGTAGGTCGAAGGATTTGACAGATTTGTAGCTCAAGACTCAACGTTAAGGTTTTGTTAGAAAGCGGGGAAAAAAATGGCTTCGGTAGCTTGTAATTCTTCACTGTCTGTAGCTGCAGCAGTACAGTGTGCTGCGGGGAAAAGAACAACAGGCGGAGGAGCGGCAGCATCACCGGCAGGTCGGAAGCCCGTTGCAGCTTGTCCCGCTTTTGAAGGTCTTTCCGCAAGGTCGCTTTCGCTTAGAATTTCAGAATCCGCCGACTTGAATGCCGAACTCGCCAGCAAGAGGCCCGAGAGCCGGTCCGTAACTGTGTGTAGTCTCAAGGACCTTAGGGACCGGATCGCAACTGTGAAGAACACGCAGAAGATAACTGACGCCATGAAGCTCGTCGCTGCTGCCAAGGTGCGGAGGGCTCAGGAGGCGGTCGTCAATGGTCGCCCTTTCTCAGAAAATCTCGTGAAAGTGCTCTTCAATGTCAACTCCCAGTTGCAGACCGAAGACATTGACATTCCCTTGACTCAGGTCAGTGCAAAGTTGCTGCACTATGATCAGAACTGCTGCTCTGCAATCAGAGTTGCTCTGTTATATTGTTCGGTCTGGGGCAATACACCAGCAAGGGCGACTATTCCTGTCAAGCTTATAGCACATTGTTGCCTTTCCGATTCTCACTCCTGTTATAGTCAGTTCAAGACACAGCCAAGGTTTTCCACACGTTCTTTTGTTCATGAAGGGGGAAAATGTTGCAGGAAAGAAAAGCTTGGATGGTCACAAGTTAGAAGCAACAAAAGAGAATGTGTTACACAATGAGCATCATCTCAGATTCACTCTAGATCTATCTTTCTGCGAGTATCAGAGTCATATCACTTCTGTAGCGCCCTTTCCCACACTATTCTGTTGCCACTTGATCTTTCCCAAGGGCTCCAAATTGATCCTCCTCAGCTGTTCACCAATGCTATTCAGCTTTTCTTGATTCTTTTTGGTAGTTACCAGGTTGGATGGAACCCTGTATTGCCATGATCTCTTTAGCTAGCTTAACTAGATTTGGCTGGGAATAAGAGATTTTCTTTGATAAAGATGGTCCATACTACAATCATGTGGAATCTGATAATGCATTTTTGCTCCTGCAGATAAGAACTGTCAAGAAGATTGCACTGGTTGTCATCACTGGTGATCGGGGCCTTTGTGGAGGTTTCAATAACTATGTCCTAAAGAAGGCAGAGGAAAGAATGGGACAGCTAAGGAAGATTGGTGTAGAGTACACGATTGTCAGCATCGGGAAGAAAGGAAATGGGTATTTCAAAAGAAGACCCTACATTCCTGTTGACAGGTTCATTGATGGTGAAAGTGCTCCGACCACCAAGGAGGCACAAGCCATAGCTGATGAGCTCTTCTCTCTGTTCGTCAGTGAGGATGTAGACAAGGTTGAACTTCTGTACACAAGGTTTGTGTCTTTGATCAAGTCTGACCCGGTTATTCACACATTGCTTCCTCTTTCTCCCCAAGGAGAGGTGTGCGACATCAATGGCAACTGTGTTGATGCTGCAGATGATGAGATGTTCAGATTAACCACCAAGGAGGGCAAATTCTCAGTAGAAAGGGAGGTTGTGCGCACAGAAACTCCTGAATTCACTGGTGTGCTTACCTTTGAGCAGGAGCCTATCCAAATTTTGGACGCCTTGTTACCCCTCTACTTGAACAGCCAGATCCTGAGGGCTTTGCAGGAGTCCATAGCCAGTGAGCTTGCCGCACGAATGAATGCAATGAACAATGCCAGTGACAATGCCAGGGATTTGAACAAGAGCCTATCCATCTCGTACAACAGGCAGCGCCAAGCTAAGATTACAGGAGAGATTTTGGAAATTGTCGCAGGTTCTACGGTTACGATCTAAGTCAAAGCTCAGGGATCTCTTTCTGTTCTGATGCTGAGATCAACATCAGACAGTTGAGTAAACTGAAGCAGGTTCAAAAGAAAAAAGATTTGTTCAAATCTGCCTCACATAGCCTTGTAATAAGCAAATTGTTGTAACTCTAACAAACTCTTAATCTGAATCATAGTCAGGGTTTGTGTGCAGCTTTTAAGTGTAAAATCATGCCAATCCTCTTCATTTAGTGGAGAGGGTGGTACAAAAGAAAGAGTCCCTGTCATTTCCTCATGGCACAGTGTTAGCCAAATCCATTTTATTGCAAACTTCTGAGTAAACAACACTACCCAGTCTCTTTGAAGGCGGTAAGCACTCCCAACTGCCATTATATGAGATTTTGCGATTGTTTGCCAATGCTTTGTCCACTAGAGCAGATCTAGGTACCACTGGCAAAGTCTCCCTGGACTAGAAAGAGCTTCAATCGACTTACCCTTGAAAAAGCTCTCTATTTCATAGCATTGTTTGCTTTTGGTGGCAATGAAGAAGAGGAAAAGATCAATGTAAAAGACATACTGCTTTTACATACTGCTGGACATGTTCACAAAACTTTCAATCAATAGAAGCTCTTTTGATTGCCATTTGGCGAGACTCCGTCTTTCTTCTGCATCCCCCTGACTGGACTGATTCTTTCATTTCTTTCAACTTGTAAACTCTTTATACATCTGCAATTGATATGATTACCACAACTTCCATAGCAATTGCAGGTATCCTTGTCTATTCCAAATGTACTTGTCATCAAACATGATCTGAGTTCCTGGGGTGATGGTTCAGTGGGACGGGCTGTGTTTGGTACCACAAAACTCCTGGGTTCAAACCACAGTTGCTGAGCACAACTAAAATCCTTGCCATGTGAATGTTGCTACAGCATTCAGGGAGCATCTCCAGCACAGCTAAAATCCTTGCTGTGTGAATATTGCTACAGCATTCGGGGAGCATCTCCAGCAGCACACTGCACATTATGCGGGGAGAGCACACTGCATCTGATGTTTTGGATGAAGATGAGTAAAACTTTGCCCGAAGGGCTCAATAAAATGAACATGGCTCAACATTTTGCTCAATATGTTATGTTGAGGCTTGTAATGGATGAAGATGAGTAAAGATTTGTTCGAACAGTTCAGTAAAATGACTGTGGCTGAGCATTTCATTTTTGCTCAATATGCTTAGGCCCGGAAAAACCACTGCACACTGACACAGTCCAATCCCTGCTCTTGATTGGCCAGATATATTGATTGGTCCAAGTGGTTGCTATCAGTAGGTTCTGACTTTTTACTTTCCCAGGTTCATGCATATGAGACCTGGGTGGGGCTTGGAATCAGTAAACAAATAATCTTGGATGTGAGAAATATTGTTGCAGGACCAAATGCCGAGTTTGGGTGGAGCTTCTCTAAGAATTTGCAGTTCCGCATCTAGACAATTCTTTGTATAAATTGAACAGGCTTTGCTCAAATGGAGAACAAGATGTACCCAAGGCGGAGTCGGAGACTCTTCTTCTTCTCTTGGAGGTTTGTTCCTGTTCTTGTTGCCCTCGCTGTGCTTTTCATCAGCACCACGGCGGTGCTCAGTTACGGTACTAGCAAGAGAGGAGAGGAGGAGGAGGAGGATCATGCAGCAGTTCTGAGGAGGTTTAGAGATTACTTGCAAATAAACACGGCGCATCCGTCTCCTGACTACAAGTCGGCTGTCGATTTTCTTCTCTCGCAAGCCTCTGAGATAGGCTTGGATTCGCGCGTGTTGGAATTCGTGGAGGGCAAGCCGTTGGTGCTATTGACATGGAAAGGGAAAGATCCTTCAATCTCTTCGATTCTTCTCAACTCGCACACGGATGTCGTCCCCGCGGAACGGGAGAAATGGCTTCATGATCCTTTTGCTGCAGTGCAGGCACAAACACTTCTGCTCTCACAATACTCTTAAGCTCCTCAACAACTCCAGTAGTAGAAATTCTTCCAGAGTTGTTCATACATCTACTTCACCTCCTTCCTATCTTAGAAGGGCAGCAAACAACAAAGGGAGAGAGCACCCACCATTCTGATACCTCCTCTCTTCATCTGACTCCTTTCTTCACTCCATTCTCAAATGGATTGTGGAGTATATCATGGCTGTAATGCTGTACCAACAGTGTCTCATGAGGTGCATTCAGCAAGCGGGAATTGAGTGAGACGGTCAGGCAATGATGATATGCGGTTTGTGTTGAACACTAAGTTAGCTCCTTTTCATTTGAGCAAAATTGCTTTTGGTCTGAAGTTTTGGGCGGTAAACTTTCAATGTGTGTAGGATGCAGAGGGCAATATTTTTGCAAGGGGTGCCCAAGACATGAAATGTGTGTCAATGCAATACTTGGAAGCCATTCGGAACTTGAAATCCAAGAGCTTCCAGCCACTGCGCACCCTCCATCTCTCATTTGTTCCTGATGAAGAAGTGGGTGGGATTGATGGAGCTGGAAAGTTTGTGTCCAGCCCAGAGTTCCAAAAACTCAACATTGGAGTCAGTTTGGATGAAGGCGTCATTGCTCCTGGAGATACATACAAGGTTTTTAATGGAGAGAGATCACTCTGGTGGTTGAAGATTAAAGCCACAGGAGCACCAGGCCATGGTTCCAAATTGTATGATGGTAGTGCACTTGGGAATTTGCTCAAAAGCCTGGAGCTCATAAACAAGTTCCGGGAGGAGCAATTTAATCTTGTGAAATCGGGTGAAAAGGCAGAAGCAGAGGTGACATCCATCAATTGTGTGTACCTAAAAGCAGGCACTCCAACTCCCACGGTACCTCTCATCCCATCACATACTCTTGGTCAGTTTGCCCTGCTACAGTGTTTGAAGCTCCTGTAACAAGAATCGATAATCCTGCAGTCAAAGGTGTAGAACAATGAGTTTGAGTTAGTGTATGAGGAATCTGATTTCTTACCTCAGTGAAGGCATACTTGCAAAATCCTTAATGAATTGATTGCAGAAGTTATGCATTTTCGAATCTAAAAATCTTCAGTAGCATAGACTCATCTGAACCAGATGATGGGGAGGGCACCCTAAACCCTAAACCTGGTATATTCTGTATCCTGTATGTATTCTGTGTGCAACCTTGTCTCAGGTATTTAGTATTTACTTACTTTCTTGATACTGTGATGAAGCTTGCTTGTAAGGTAGAATTGTTTCTCAAGTACTGAAAGGTGATTGTTGGCACAGGGTTTTGTGATGAATTTACAACCCTCGGAAGCAGAGGCAGGATTTGACATCCGGGTAGCACCACGGGAAGATGTAAAAGAGCTACAGCGCATTCTGGATGAAGAATGGGCCCCTGCTTCCAGAAATCTCACCTATACAGTTTGCCTCTTACCCTTTACCTTCATTGAGATGTAAACTCTGGATTGAGTCTCATGTTGTCTATTGGGAAGTGGGATTTCTATTGCCAGGCCAATTGGTGATTGCTTTCAGGATTATGCATTTTGAATGTCAAATCTTTGACAGTAGTGGAAAGAAAGTTTCTTTTATGGTGGTGACAGGAGCCTTAACAGGATGCAAGTGGGGCACACATTCTGTCATGCCACTTCTGCATGATGTCCATAGGAGTCCCTGGGATTCTCTATGGTCCTGTAAGGACCATAAAGCATGAGTCAAGCTCGTCTTAGAAAGAAGTATCCCATCATGGACCACAATGGTTGAAGCACATTAGGAGTCAAGAAAATTTTGATGGCAACCAGGATTTTTTCGAAGTACAATGAAATCAAACATGTTTTTCCATAGCAAATTCTTTTCACTCTTTCCACCACAATTGGAGCTCCATTAGATAGTCAGTCCAATTATAGTATACAGTTACGATTCTAGCTCCCTGCATTCATAGTTGCTCTCATGGTACTTGATATGTTTGTTCATTGGCTTTTGGGAAAGTCCAAAGCTGCTGTACAAACTAGCAATCTTGACTTTAAGCTTCTTTATATCTTCAGAAGTATTGAAAACATCTCCAGTAGACATTTAGGCTGATAGATAGGAGTGGGATGATATCGAAGATGTGCATGCAACCAACAGACTGCATTTCTTTTGTCAACAGTTTTCAGTGAAAGAGAACCCACTGGACAAGGATGGGCAGCTAGCTCTGACAGTGGGAGATGATTCGAATCCATGGTGGGTTCTTTTGAAGGAGGCTGTTGCTAAGGCAGGTGGGAAACTGGACAAGGTTGAAATATTTCCAGCAGTAACAGACCTTCGGTATGTTCGCCATGCAGGCATTCCAGGGTTTGGGTTCTCACCTCTGGCAAACACACCTATTCTGGCCCATGGCCACAATGAGGTAAGTGCCAGGGTACCATGTAATGGTCATAGCCAGGACTGTGTTTTGAATTTTGTGCTCAACATCATAGATTATCACGTACTGAAAACTGTCTGTGGAACCATTAGCTATATTTTTGCACTGTCTATGTCTCACTGAGCTGACTATTGGGAATTACATTGCTTCCTTATGTCACATCACTAAGGCAAGACACCTAGTCATGAAAATCATGGTATGATTGTAAAGCCCCAGTGTGCTTCAGGCTGCCATTGTTTTGGCTTACTACTAACTGTCTTCCCATGCCCAAGTGCAGTTTCTGAATGCAGGAGAATTTTTGAAAGGAATTGGAGTGTATGAGGAAATCATCAAAGCCTACACCAGTTTTCCACCACCAGCAGAGTCAGAAACTAGGGCAGAGTTATAGACTCAGAAATTCATGATAGTATCATGTGTCAACAGGAGTGGTTGTGAATGTCCTCTTATCAGTGATTGAACTCCTGTGGGTTATGTCTGTTGCCAGGAGTGGCCATACAGAGACAAAATTTGTATCCATCCCTTGTAACTCCTATATGTCAGCAGGATCCTTAGATCGTGATACAGCAGAACATTGATTTTATGAGTTTCTCAAGGTGGTGAGGAGTGCAGATGATGTATGCTAGGCCAAATGCAAGTTGAACAACTCACATTTTCTTCAGTCATTAAAAGGTCATTAAAGATTGATTGTATTTATATGTATATTGCGCAATCTTTTCAATGGATCTGTTGGAGCTGTGGTGGTGTGCGCAGTTCAAGGACATGTTCAGCATGGAGGAGTCTTCAATGACTCCCATACAGGTCAACCTCTCTATGCCTGTGGCTTATACTTCTATGATGGAAATGAAGCTTACCATCACAAGTGATCCTTGGTGCTAATGTTTGTCATCTTGAGGACTACTAGCATTGTATGAATGGGGCTCACAAAGTCATTTGGTTAATGAATGGCAAATTTGTGCAATTAGTATGTATGCAAGAGAGAAACTAGAGCTTGGGCATTTAGAGGATATGTGCACACTTAAAACCAACTGCTATTTGAATTGGAGAAATAGATCTAGATAAATGGATAAATATTGATTTACCCATCATGATACTTCTCAGCTTGGTGCATGGACCAGAACATTCAAATTCATCAACATGTGTGTGAAAGCAAGCAATTTTAACTTGAACAAAGTTTGAACTATATCTAAGTTCAACCTGTTCTTTTCCTCAAGTTCAGAACACAAAAAGCATTACATGTGGACAATTTGCACAAATACAAGAAAAGACCAAATAGTTTGTGACTAAAAATAGCATCTACATATCCTTTATTACATGCAATTTTGATTCACAGACTTGTGATAGGTAATATTCAATTCATTTTCTATACATCAATACAAAAACTGTCCAACTGACCTGGTGAGCATTTGCTCCAGAAGTTTGTCTGAACCCTAATCCCTAAATGTAAACCCTAACTGGTCAGCTATGAAGTTTTTGAATTAACATGCAGAAATATGAAAATGCATGTTTGAGAGTTTTCTGCAAACATAGACACAAAAAGACACTATGAAGAATAGTTGAGTATACTGATGCCAGATAAAACATGACTAGGTTATTTGGAAATTGCAGTCTAGTATTGAAAATTGAAACATTTCTAAGTCATAGAGATCAGTCAGTAAATAGGACAGCCTGCATTACCCAGTCAATCAATAATGTTGTTATTATTAATCAAAAACTCCTAATCTCAATCTGTAATGCTAATTATTTCTTTTTGCAAACAAAGAGGAATGTCTGGTACAAGAACAGGGGGAGAACACCAATCAGCAGTCAAGTGCTTCAGAGAAGATAGAAGCTTGTTGGACTTCCACTATTTACATAATTCACCAGGGCTCTGTCCAGTCTCCAATCCACCAGCCAAGAACTTAACTTGTGCTGCAGCTTGATGTTGAAACTCAAGGTCAAGGGATCAGCTAGTTCTGTATGCATCCTGAGTAAGACAGACAGCCGAAAATTGTTGCAATGCTCGGCTGAACTGAAAGCCCTGCATCACCCAAAAAGCCAAAAACAAATATTGTCAATATTCCTAAAATTTCACAAGAGCAATCAGTTGGACAGAGGCCAGGGGGTGGGAAAGAGGCAAACAAGTCCATAAAATTTTGTGGAGCTTGATGGGCCACCCATAGACAATCATTACACATTAGAGCTGTAAAGGAGCCACTTATGGCTGCAAAAGCATAGCATGACAAGTGGTTCTCAGATGATGCTGCCCTTGACCACTCAGTAATATCAAACAAAGAAAGCAAGCACTTTCTCAACTCATCAACACATTGAGGCTGACTATAAAAATATAGTAGCTACAACTGATCAATGTTTCGCTTCATTTGGAACATGCCTAACACCAACCCACCTTAATCCAAACTTTATAGGCATTTTGTATAACAGATACCATCACAGTTGCAAATTACAGACCTCTCTCTTGTGAGTTTGACGATTTAAAAAGGCCAAGCAAAGATTGGATTATTTTCAGGCGAAAGACAATTTAACCACTGCTAGCAGCCTCAAATGCTTTCAACTCCTTTCATTACAAAGACAACATACATACATACACCAACCTTCCTCTGTTTCCTCTATTTTTCACTAAGATTCACAGTAGCCCAGTTATCAGGAAGTCAGCTTTTAGAGGTGTACATAAAAGATCAGAACAAGGAATGATGCCATCAAGACCTTCTAGAGTACTAAATGAAGCTTATTGTCAGTTGTTTGCATGAATGAGGCAATGTTGCACTGAGTCAATCTGCCATTTAGCTAAATTTCAAGGACAAGACTTCAAGATCATAAGAGTATTATTTTGAATGAGATAAATAACATCTTCAGATTTTTCAATTTGTCAAGCAGGAAAATCAATTTTACAGAAACATGGACAAGAAAGAACCAAGTCCAGAGGATTGTTAATGTTTGGTCCATGCAAGACCTTTGGTTTGAATCTTGACAGTATTAGAGGCCTGAAAAATCAATAGATAAGAATAGCTAAAAAGAAGGGGAAAAAAGCCTAAATGATCTGCACACCAGGATGTCAAGATGCAGATGACCCATCTTGAGGAGTGGCCTTCAGGATGATAGACCGTAGTTGTTGTGAGAAAAAATAATGCAACTGCAGTATAAAAGAACTGAACAGTTAGAAAGGACTGGCTGAAAACTTGGTGGATTTATTTGAACCAAACATGAACCTGAACCCTGTTTCTCAGTCACATACATACATATTTGAAACCTAATTCAAGGCTTTGAGAATGAAAATCTTCAAGTATTCATGACACATGTTTGCTGGGTTGAGATTTCAGGTCCTTAAAAAAGCAAACTATGCATTTGAGAGCAGTAGCTTGAAACAGAATCTCTGCTCCAAGCAGCTTGAATCAATCATCATTGCAAAATATAAGAGTGGCTAGATTATGATTGCTTGAAACAAGGAACTCAAGTAGAAATATCTACAAGCATATACATGTTGCTCATGAGTGCTCACAGTGCTTTTTGATAAGGAGTGTCAAGTAAGCAAACCTGCCAATACATGTGGTGGCAAGCAGAGCATTGCCAAAACTCATCACAAGATTGTAGTACACTAGAAGGGATCTCCTGGTGCCAAGGAGCAGCTGCTGCAGCTTCTTTTGCTGTCAATGGTAGTGGTATGAAGTCACCATTGCACTTGACACATCTTGACAGAAGATCAGACTCAGAGATTTTAATCTTGAACGTTTCAATGATCTGCAAAGAACAAATCCAACATTTTCAAGACTGTACTTGCACAAGTTCACCCTGCATGTGTTTACAAGAAATAGAAGATATGCGAAACAAATTGGGCACAAATATAAAACTTCTCAATCAAAAGCAGTCATCACACCTCTGCTAATTGATCCCACTTGTTGCGTGTTTTGACTCGGTAAGCCAAACCATCAGGTACTAGACGACGTCGCAGCAACTTGGAGTCTTTTGTCAATAGTACACGGCTCTCTCTCTCTGCTTGCTCTACCAATTGCCTGTCTTGCCAGCAGTTTTAACACAAGGTATAGATACATGTCCAGTGGAACATATTTAGAAAAATGTCCAATCATCCAGGAAGAAGAAATGTGTTTACCAACCACCTACAACCTTAATCAAAGGATTCCACTGTTAAGAACATTATAATAGATTCAAAAAAAGTTCAAAGTAGGTGTCATGAAGAATTCCAAAAGACCTCTCAAGCTAAGACAGGAAAATGAAACACACACCACTATATCGGCTCAATTTGTATCACTGTCAAACAGATAACACTCAAGACCTGGCACACAAGTAAGAACTGGGCACCAACCTTGGGTCACTCTTTTTCTCAGAGGGACTAGCAGCATCTATTCCTACACAGCGCAGCTGCCTTGCCAATCCCTCAACCTGATCCCACACAAGTAAATCACATGTTCATTACATCAGAGGAAACTCATTACAGGCCATAACCCTAAAGGAAAAGCAATGAGGAGAAACACAAACACCAACAATCTCACTGTTACATATTCTTTCTAGCATCCTTTACATACATGGTAAAGGTTCACCTACCATGATATCACATAAAAATTTTGGAATTCCATCTCCATTGGCTGCAACATCCCAAGGTGCAGGCCCCACCCAATCCCAGTCTTCAACCTCCCGAGCATCCTTATCCTTTAAGGTTTTTCGGGAATGGTATCCTCTTGCTCTTTGGTGAGATGATGCCTTGTCAGCACCCTCTTTCAAGACATTCACTAATAACCGTTCACCGTACTTCTTCACAAACTTTGCATATTTGGGAGGCAGCCCTGACTGGTCTGCAGTTGCTTTGAAACTCCTTGAGAACAGGGCTGAACAACCAAGAGCTGCTTTTACCATTTCTGTGGCACTCCCTCGCATTGACGGGTAGATCTTGTTTTTTGATTCTTTTCCACCCTTTCCTGCCAGTGCAATATTTGGAAAACTCTTATTAGCTAACAATGGAAGCATTCAACATATCCATGAGATTCCAGAGGAATCTCCACAACAAGAATTTAAAGCTGACATGACTTGATGAGTGCAGTCATAACCTTTGGAAAGTCCTCACAAAGTGTCAGACCATCATCACCTTCATCACAAATAGCAGTGACAAGCTGCCACAACTACCCAATGAACAACAGGTCCCTCCAAAATCACAGGTCCTACACCTAATACTCTGATTTCATCACTAGACTTTGGGTTTGCCAAGGCCACGAGGCACAAATGAAATTGAATGTAGAAATATCACCTATATACCTGATAGAATTTCAGCTAATCCAACACCTTGAGTAACATTGAGGCTTGCCACTATTTCCTCTTCTCCAATAGTGGCCTTTTCAGCTGACACCAAGCAAGGATAAATATTAGAAATTCCCATGTTGCAGAAGGCTATGGAGCTCATACAAGGTTTAAGTTTTGAAAACTACAAATGGTGACAAACGAACCTGTAACTATGGTGTGAAGGGCATCAGGTAGGAGGGAATCAAAGAGGGCAAGAAGGCAGTGAGCATCAGCAGCAGCATAATCAATCTGCTCTCTTGTCAGTGGTCGTTGTTCCCAATCACTGCACTGTGAATCCTGCCGTCCACAAAAAAAAAAAAATTTAATCCATAACTACATCTTATTGTGGAGGTGAGGCAAAAGTCATGATTTGGCCACAAACCAGAGAACATGGACAAAGAAAAAATCAACTGAGTACATACATAGTTCCTGCCTGCCCTTCCAGAAATGTCCATAACTAGTCTTATTGTGGAGGCCATGGCAGCAAACATTGTGAATTGGTGTGCCACAAAACCAAATCATGGACAAAGAAGAAAATACAGTGACTACAACAATTTGTGGATGGTCTCAATGATAAGTGGCAGAGAATCCTGAATTTGAGGGAGAAAGTGAACAAGAGTTTAGGGTATAGGGGTTTAGGGTTAGGGTGCAGTCTTGCTCAAGTGAAGTCTGCTTTACTGCTCTGTATAAGAAGACATTCAGTTCTGTATACAATGATGTGCTCTGAATTTGTTACCTTGCAAAGGGGCATTCCTAGGACAACTTCAGTAATAGCAGCAAGGCTGAAGGCTCTTCCCACCAATGGCTTCTTTCTGCCATGTTGTTGTGACCATATCGAACCTCCAGCATCAACAATTTGTTTATACAATTTACCCAAGTCCATGTATGGCTCCACCTGAAATCAATCAAACACCAGACACCCATTAGTGGGATGAATGAATGAATGGAGCCATAGTGGGAGAGAAGAAGAAGAGTTTAGGGTTTAGGGTTTAGCTCAGCTCTATTTTATTTTATTACCTTGTCAAAGCATCCATGGGCTTCTGAACCAGGGAAGGTTGTGGTGAGGTGAAGCAAATCCTGTTTGAAGGCAAATCCAAGCTTCAAGATATGAGGTGATGTTAGCATTGCCTTCATTGCAAGCCCGAAAGCAGAAGCTGAAAGTGCTAGCAAATCTAGAACAAAGACTATTTCCTCACCCTTGACTAATTTGCTCTCTTCTTCTTCTTCATCTTCTCCTTTCCTTCTCCAATCTTCCTCACTCTCAGCAATCTTCTGATCCAAACAATTCTCTGGATCATCATCCTTTTGAGAATTTCTGTCTAGGTCTTCTGGTGCAAACTCTTCTGGTTCAATCATCTCTTCAGAATTCTCCTCAGTGCTTCTCCTCTCCGAATACTCTTCTCTAGATTCCAATTCTGTTTCCAAACCTAAAGCCTGGAACTTTGAATCCATTGCAATAAGAAGATCTTTTTCCATCAAAGAAGACCAAGCTCGAGAATTCTCTCCCATACGGCAAGACATCTGCAATATGGAGACACGAGGTACCGCACCGGGCTTGCGCACCGGCTTCCATTCCGCATCCATGGCAACAATCACCGCTTCCTCCATCGCCACCAGAAATAGCTTGAATTCAAGCTTTTCTGGTGAATTGACAAACAAGATTCGCTCTTGCGGCAAAGAAGTTTTCCAAAACAAAGAATTTCTTCTTCCTCCTCCTCCTCCTCCTCCTCCTCCTGGTGCTCCATCGCTCCCATCTTCCATCCCCGCAAACCTTAAAAGAATGGCAACCCAGGAACAGAAGAACCCCTGAAGTCCCAACAAAAACAGATTTAGGGTAAAACAAAAACCCTAAATCTTACAAAACATAACCAACCCTTCAGGTACAGTTTTTCCCCCTCTAAATTTGGAGGTTAGTTGTGGAGGACGTTATAAGGTGAATGGTTTGTAAATTGACAGTTTGTTTACAGAGCCCATAATAGAAAGGGGCTTAGGATGAAAAAAAATTCATTGAATTAGCAAATGAATGAATAGCAAAACAAAAGTGAAATCATATTTTTCTGTGCATCCACAAAGTCTTTTGAAAATTATTCCAATGTCTGAAAGCTTATGTACCTAATATGGGCATTTAGGAGGCTCATACAAAGTGGAATTGGATTATAGTTTAAATCTAGGCCTCATTATATGAACTCATAATAAATTCTTGATATATGGCAAGTCATTGTGAGGAGAGAGTAGCACTGACTTGAATAATGTGAGAGATGTCATGCAAAACTATCCAAGACTAGTTCTAAATGTGTCAAAATTTGATCACGAGGTGCATCATCTCATTATAAAAATTGTGCCAATAATGTTGTAAAAATCTTAGCACATTATTTGTAAACCAACTACTAATAATCAAACTTGTGCCACTTAATCTCCCTTAATGATGCATTGCATCTTGTTAATCACCCACGCTTTTTTCATTGCAAGCTCTTGTTTACCTCTTACCAAAACTTTTACCGCACGTTGGAGCTTCTTACATAAATTCTTTGAATGATTTCTTTCCATTGGAATGGAGCTTGGAAGCGATCTATGGACCCACATAGGTTCAACCAACGCAATGTGTGCTACCTTTTTGCCTTCTCATTGAGCTTTTTGTTTTTCGATTGTTGTTGCCATGTTGAACTTACAAATTGATGGTGTGATTCCGTAGAAGGGGATTTGGTAAGCATTCATTGGTAAAGGTTCATTAACTTTAATTGTAACATGAAGTGCATTACCTTGCTCAACACAATGTTTGGCAAACCACCTTTCATCAAACAATTTCTTTGCAACCCTTTCATCTAGCCTTACACATTTGGTTGGCTCCTTCTCAACAACTATTCAATCCTTTGATGCCAACATCTCTTCCTCTCGATGTTCATTGTCTTTGGTTGTTGTTTCCTTGAAAACTAGTTTTTGCTCAAATGCACAAATGTAAACATCAAAAGTCATCATAATAGATTTTGAATAATCTATTAATGGTTCTTATGATGAAATATGCATGGGGCCTACAAAAGGCCTTTGGCAAAAACAAAAAATGAAAAACATGGCTATTATTTTGCAATGGCGGCCTTGATGCCAAAATGATCAAGTCTACCAAAGCCACCTTCATTTGTAAGTTGTTTGGATTGTCATGTGACCCTATGATAAAACTTTCACAAAGTGCTACACATTCAGAAACATCAACATCTACATAATAATGGCAAACGTTCTTTCCAACTATATTCTACTCCCTTAAAACCTCTTCAACATGTAAATCAACTGAATCAAACTTTGCATTAGATGTTTCTACTTGCATAAAACCTCATTAAGATGCATCTTGTCTGCCATAACATCTACATTCAAAGGCCAAATTCTAATCGCCTTACAACATATGTTATGTTGACTTAATTTTTTTTTGAAGGCCAAAAACACTCATTATGACAAGTCTTCTATTCCAATGTCCTTCCTTTGTTTACTAAGGTCCACACATCCCTATAAATTCCAAATATCGTTTTGGACGGTTTGAAACATGCAACATTAAAAGGTTACAAAACAAGGCTAATGTGAAATGACAAAATAATCAAATCCAATCCCCCATTTCTTGCTTTATACACAACATTTGTAACAACATGTGAATTGTGGCCATCTAAAACTAGTAAATGATAATTAGTTGTATTCAAATTATTTTTGCATGCTTGAATAAATGTAATGAAATGTGAAATCCACTTCTCAAAGAAAATGGCCGTCATCCACACTTTAAGTTGCATAGCCATTATAACTTTGATCTCACACCTCTCAATGAAATTTTGTCAAAATTGTTTACTTTTTAAAATGTGAAAATATTGAAATAATTCATTTGTTACATTGATGCAAAATAACATAGACAACCACTATCATTTGTCTAGTGTAATTGAATGCACAAATTTGGAACCTATCCGTGCAAGAACTCATGCACCTTCGAATCTCTCGACTTGTGCTCCTGATTCATTACAATTCCAAAGCTGATTTGGCTAATAGTCATGTACATTGTAACCCTATGTTAAATTTGTGTAAAATGATGCAACATTTATTGGGCACAGACCCTTAACATGACCAACCTCCAAACCTTGTGCAACATTCAAGGATAGGTCAAGATTACACTTCTTGGATCATTTTAACCACCCTAGCCCGAAATGCCATTTTTGAATGGAGTGATTTTTTCTTATGTAATTTCAACCACCTTAAATTATGGAGCGTTAAGTGGTGCCCAATTGATTGCATCTTCTTCACATAAAAAACAAATGCATCATCTTCTTCTTTGTGTAAGATGCCTAATTTACCTTTTTTTCATGACTTTGTAACTCCATATATGTGGTTTTGTAATGATGTGATAGGCACATCAAACATTTGACAAGTTATCTGAATCTTGGATCTAGTTTCCACTACCTCCATTGTTGTAATCAGACTATAACCGTCCCAATTTCCATTTTTTTAAAAAGCAATTTGTCACATGTTAAATCAAAAAAATTGACCTTGAATGGTAGGAACACTCCCATTAAGGTGTCAAATCAAAATGGTGGACTTTTAATGGCACAAACATCTTCCATTTGAGGAATTAATTTGGACTTGTGTCATGATTGTCAATAAGAAAATAAATGTTGTAAACTTAGTCTAGTTGTTATTGGAGCAACATTTTCATTGCTTTCATGTTCGCAATGGGTTGGGGCATGTATGTCAAAAAACTTATTTGAATTCATGAAGTTAAGTGTGCTTGATGATTTGTCACATCAACACAATAGGTTGGTTGGTTTGATCACAACTAACCTAGTCTCTTTTGGTTATTCAACCTTTATGGGAACCAAGTACAACATCGGTATGTGGGCATGGACTTTCTTGCTCGATCAATGATGATGACTCTTCATGTTGTGCACACTTGAACATCTATTTTCCATAGTTGCATGAGTTAAATTTTAAATCCTCATAAGGACTTTCATCACACAATGATCCGTCAATTTGTGTTTCAAGAAGTAAGCAAAACATTTTATTTTCTTTCACAATGTTCACCATTTTATTTTGCACTCTTTTCCCTTGTAGTAAGTATGAAAATGGTTATACTTCAATTGTGTTGTTCAATGCATGCAAAATGGACATTAAGCATATATCACATTGAATATTAGTTATCAAGTGGCTAAATTTTTGTGCAAATTCCAAAGTATGGCAAAAATGATTCTTTTTGTGAACTATGTTATTTTCAATTGTGATAGCTTACTTGGTGATATTCTAATAATATTCATGCATTAATCGACTATTAGTTTGTTACAACATTGTTTCCATGCATGTTTCAAATATGCATTTTCAATGATTTATAATCTTTCTTTTAATGGACAATCTTACATTGTTAATTGGGCCCATAATATCATAAGATGTGATTCTAATGATTATTTTAACAATTTTGATTAATTGTGCATTTAAGATTCACTCAAGGATAAGTTTATGCACAAAACATAGGTTGCCAATAAAGGGGAATATCCATTTATAGACCACATACCTTATTTCCCCACAAAACTTTGCAAACTTGTCATTTTGGTGTTTGGTTCATGTTATGATGTTTTGTGTAGACCAAAAAATTAGACATTTTTTGCAAGCTCCTATGATATTAGGCTCAATATGGTTCATGTTATGATGTTGTGCAAACAAAAAAACTATACGTGTTTTGGAAGTTCTATGATATTACATTCACAATGGTTCATGTGATGATGTTTGGTGCAGACCTAACAAGTTAGACGTGTTTTGCAAGCTCCTATGAAATTAGGCTAATGAGTGCACAAGGAACTAAAATCTAGTTATTATCACTAGCTTGTTTTTCTATTGTTTGAAAAACTATACCATATTATTTATTTTATTTTGATTTTTTGACTTACTAATCACACCTTGCAATGCAATTGTACAAGCATCTCAACTTTTTTCTAACACTCACACAAAAGTCAATGGGGTTGTTTAATGTTTTTTGTCATTTGTCCAATCAAAAAATTGTTGAATATCTTACGTATGAAATAATTTTTACTGTGTAAGTTCGTATTCTAATTTTTTCATTGATTTCTTTTCAATTTATTCACATGAATGGAGAAAGAATCTTGTTCATTATGCCAAATAATGGTAACCTTATTTGTTCTTCCATATTTTTCAATCCCAACATTTGACCCCTATGCTTAGGCTATCACCTTAACAATGGGACCTCATAACATGGAAAGGTTAAGGCTACCATTATTTTATATGAAACATGCCTTTGAAGTTGGATTCAAACCAAGGATATTATAATACCTTAAAAATTTATATTGGAGGAAAACACTAAAGCGTCAAAGCACAACTGGGGTACCCCCTAAAGAACATCAAGGATTCATTCCTAAAAATTCGAACTCACCTTTTCCTTGACTTTTCCCATGACATGTCTTAGATTTCCCCTTTTTTTCTCATGTCAAATGAAATAATTTTGTTTCAAATTTTATATAACCATCTAGAATATATATTTTTTTCATTTATGAAAGTAAAAATAATAAAATTTATCTAACATGGGTCAGATTTTACCAATGGCCCAAAATTCCCATAAATTTCACTTTTTGAAACTTTTTACATTATAATAGGGCACTTGGTTTTGTCACATTCATACATTTTGTGTACATTAATACTTAAAGTGTTTATGGTAGGAATATTAGGCCAAAAACATTTGTTTAAACATTCCTTATGAATCCTTGAACCTTTTTTTTCTTAGGACACAAAGTCTTGGGTTTTTTTCTAGGACTTTGTAGGAATCCTAAAACTTGTTCAAATTTGACATGTTATGCATAAAATAGTACCTTAATAATGTATGTATTCATGAATAAAATCAAAATTTCAATATGAATGTGCCATTAAGTTACAACATGTTTTAAATGATGGGATCCACTAGATACAAATGGAAATGGTCCTTAGGGGGTACCTTAATCGCGCTTTGACCCTAAACACCATGCCACAACCTAACATTGGGTTCGCGATTAAGTGTGGAGTGAAAGGGCCCATGAGGACAAGAAAATGTGTTTAGGTGTGAAACACATTCTCACAAATGGGGGAGGATGGAAGGGATGTAGCCCAATGACTCATAAATGCACTCCTACTTTGGGGATTGCACTCTTGCAAGAGTTGCAAATGTTTAGAGCCTTGATTCAAAATGTAAACAAACACTAAATTGGGCCCCTAGGACACCATTATAAAGGTCTTGAAGTGTAGATGTTTAAAGTTCCCTTACATTGTTCATTTAAACTTGATTTGTATGAGTTATGTTCAAAAGAAAGGCCATGAGTCAAATTAAGAATTTGACTCCCAACCTAAATCACTTGAAAACAAGGGTCAAATGATGTCTGATTGGGGCATAATATTCATTGTTGAACTTATCTATTTGAGAGCTATAAGATATTGCCTTTGCATTTTCAAAATAGATTTGATTTGAAAAATATATGAACATCTAAAGTTTTGTGACAACAAAAGTCCCAATTTTGGGACTCCCATTCCGGAATCCTGGGGGAAAGTGATATTTGGATGTAGTCCCCATGAAGAGGCACATAATATGTTATAGGGAGGGGAGTGGTGCCTCCTCTCAAAGGTTGCGGGTTGTTTAAAGTTTATGTTTGAAGTTGTATTTATTAAATTCGTCACACCATTTCCATTCAACTTGCATTAATAGCCCTATTTTCTTGGTTGTGCAGGTTGACTTCATCTTGAACATTCTTTGTGAGTTTGTCCAAGTCCCATCTCAGAGCTCTAGCATGCCCTCCTACCTCCAAAGTGCTGCAAGTTAAGGAACATGACCTAATTTCTTTTTTTCTATTGTTTTGCTCTGGGACCCACATTTGGGTCTTTTAAGGAGTTTGGGGGGTGCATCACACCATTTAATGAACATGGTTCGACATTAAAAATGATTAAAAATGTTTAACCACATGGTTTATGTTACAAGGTTTAATTGTTTTGACCTTGCACATATGTTAAGTAAAATATATGATTATTTATTTTCAACATTCAAATTTATGCTACTAGTTGGTACTTTCTACTTTTAAAAAAAAGATGTTGAATTTGAATTTAGTTTAGGATAACAAAACATGCAAAACAAATTAAATAATGTTTTTTTTATAAAACATATACAACATAAAAAACCGTAAAGCACAATTTGATGTAAAAGTATGCAAATGCAAAAAAAAATCTTGAAAGTGCGCTAGACAAAGTTTGTTAAAAAGATAGTTTACATGTCACTTTGATGGATATCAACATCCTATCAAGTTCCTTTTATCATTTTTTTCATTAGGTATTTGTGTTTCATGCAATTAATTTTTTGGAAACATTTTACAAGTTGTTTTTATCAAGTTACTTATAACTTTAAATTTATTTTTTTCATGCACTTAAAATTTGAAAATTATGAAACACTTGAATTAAGGTTAATTAACTAATTTTTTACATGTGATGTTCACCCCAAGTAGGTGAAGGTAACATTTACATGAAATGATGTATTTCTAGATGTGCTTATGCATGCAATATTATGGAAAGTAACATTTGCATGTGACGTGCGCATTTCCTATTAAAAGTAGGTCAAAATTTGAAGATCATAAAGTTTAATGTAATAACTTGGGTGAACTTAAGATTGAATGGGAAGGTTGTTATAAATTTATGTTTTACTCATATTTATATTTTCATTGACTTGCTATCAATTTTCAAAAAATAACATTAATTATGTTATTGATAAGAAGTTGAAATTTTTACAAAGCAATTTTTCCAAAGAAAAACATTTTGTGAGAAATTTTTTTTTTGAATATTTAAGAATATGACATGGAATCTTTCTAGTTAATTAATTATTTGATACACATGTTGAGGTTATCTTTGTATTATGGCAATCAAAGTATTTTTGTATAAGAAAAAAAATTGATCTTTCAATTGCAGTAAGTGCCATGCTCTCACAACTTGGAGAAAACAATCTTCTTCATCTTGTTGGTTTCTGTTTTCATAAGTTTTCTCCTATGGAAATTAATTACGAGATTCATGATAAAAAAACTTTTAGCCATCGTGAATGCCTTTGAGGAATGACACAAATTTTGGTGATTTTTTTCAAATTTTTTCAAAAAAAAAAAAAGATTTTATTTTCGAATTATTTTACATAAAAAATGACGAAAGGGATATATTAAAATAATATAATGGGATTGATTTAATTCAACATTAAATAATTTAAATTTTTTTCCATAAATCTATCAATATATTTATGAGTATATGATAAAATAATTAAATACATATACTTTTGACACATTCCTAGGTTTGTCAAATGGTACCAAGGTGAAATTTGCAACATCATGCGAACCGAGGGCATGTTCTTTAATTACCATGGTACTTGGGTAGCTTCAACAAAAATTATATAATTTTTTGTTTTGCAAAAAAATTCACACAAAAAATGACTATATGTCAAAAGATCTGAAAATTCAATCAAGGTAATTAAACTTCAATCCACACCTTATCAACAAAGTAACATAAAATTTAATTAGTCTACCCAAAAGTACAACATGAAAATTTGTGAGAAGTTTAATGTTTTTATTATATTTAGTCCTTATGCCAAAATTTTCAAAACAAAAAACTTAATGTTGAATCAGAAACTTCAAATTATATTAATTATTTAGCGCATTAATGCCAAAGTCGCCAAGGTAATATGGTACCAAGAAAAAAAATGTGACTAGGAATTTTAGGATAGGATTAAAACAAAATTTCAAGTGTGAATCACTAGGGAAAAATGCCCATTTTTTAACCCATTTTTTTCAAGTGCATGTTGTTTTCAACTATGTTGCAATTGCAAAAAATTAATATTTAAATAAATTAATGTTGATTACCAAATAATTTGATCCACCTACTGATTTGGTATTGGATAGTTCAAAATGACCTTCAGTTGAAAGCCACTTCCAAAATATTATTGGCATCAATAAATTTCCCCATCTAACCTATAATAAAAAATATGATTGGAAATCTGACATCATCAAACATCATGCAATTATCAAGTAACATGGTTCCATCACAAGTTGTGTGTTTGACTATTTTGGTAGTCCTATTTTAGGGATGGATGAAAAAGGTTAGTGGATGGATGATATGTTGTGCACATTTACAACTTTGCATTTGAATAGATTGTTTTAAATTTTTAAAAGTTACTTCTATACTTAGGTTAAGCTACCTTTTATATAGGTATACATAGGTTTATACTAGTTTAACTAGTATACATAATGTCCACACTCAGGCTATTTACATACATATAGTTAGCCTAGGTATGTAAATGGTTTACATTAAACTACATACTTAAATAAGTTAGTTTAGGATGTATATAGGTAACTTAGTTTTACATGGCCAAGTTGTAAACCTAGTTTAGATGCCATATGGCCTAACTTTACAAGCCTAGTTTTAGGTGACATTGGCATGATTTAGGTTTAAGCTTAGGTGTCATGTTTTTTACATGGTTTAAATTTAAGTGCCACATGGTTTAACCATAGGCCTAACCTAGGTGCCATTTAATAATTTAGTTATAGGCTTAACCTAAATGCCATTTGGCTTCACCTAGGTGTCGCATAGGTTACCTAGGTTCAGACCTAGCCCAGGTGCCACATATTATAGCTTAAATTGAAGCTTAGCTTAGGTGCCATGTGGCCTAGACCTAGACCTAACCGAGGTTTAAACCTAAACTTAACCTAAATGTCATTTGGCTTAGCCTAGGTTTGGCTTGGGCTTAACATAAGTGTCATGTGGCCTAGGTTTAGGCCTAGCCTAAGTGCCATTTGTTATGGCCTAGATCTAAAAATACATAGGCGCCGCATGACATTGCTTAGGTTTAAAAGCAACCTAGGTGCCACATGTTGTGACCTAGGTCTAAAAGTAGTTTAGGTGTCACATGGCATGACCTAAATCTAGGCCTAAGGTGTCACTTGGTCTTATTTAGGTGCCACATGACCTAGGTTTAAACTTAACTAAAGTGCCAAACATGCTGCATGCCCTAGGTACTATGGGAAATATTTTGTTTAAACATAGATGTCACCTAATCTAGTCTTAGGTTTACACCTAGGTGCCATGTGACATATATGCTTGAAATGTAATTGCCATATGACATGTGTGGTCCAAGCATAGGTGCCATGTAGCCTAAATTAAGGAATCAAATTAACCTCCTTATTTCACTTGAAATTGAAATTATAGTTTGAAAAAATGAAAAATATTTATTCTTAGGAATAAGGTTCCTCTTTAACCTCAATGACATGTGACTTGCAAACTCATTTTTTGGGTTGTTTTATTGTTTTGTGTGAGTGGGATAGAATTAAAGTTAATTTTTTAATATAGTTTATTCAATTTATGAATTTAACGTGGATTCAACTTTGTGTGTGTGTGTGTGTGTGTGTGTGAATTCTTGTATTTAACAACCTCAAAAAATAAAATGAAAATAATTCGTCACAAATTTCTTGTTATTTAAAAAACTTATGAACTTTTCCAAAACATAATCATCACATTTCAATTGAGTTTTGAAACTTCGGGGGAAATTTTCACTAGTGTTACATTGTTGGGACATTGTTGCTATGGATGCTTGTTAATAGTTTTACATCATAAATTATTTATTTTCTTGAAAAATAACCCCACTTCACCTTGCCTTGTTAAAAGAAAAAGAAAAAAATAAAGATTGCTTGAGGCATAATAAAATCATAAAATCATACTAAATTTTGATCTAATAACAATAATAATAATGCTTATATATTAATAAAACCTTTATAATCTTGTGTGTGTGTGTGTGTGCCGGGGGGGGGGTGTTGTTTGGGCACATATGAAATGAATGCATTTGGGAAAAGAAGATGACATGAATGCAAAATATTGAGTAGAAGTATGGAGATAAATTTGACATACAATGTAGGACTTGAATTGTGATTGGAAATTTTAATTTTTGGAAAAAATGGAAAAATCATTTTGCAAGAATGGAATTTTTTTTCATACACAAATAAAATCAAAATGATTGAAATATGATTTTTTTTTTGAAAAAGTGAGATTTTTTTTTTGAAAAAGTGAGATTTTTTTCTTAAATGAATTCCCTTCTTGAAAAATGAAATATTAAACATGGGGTCATGTGTCATGTCCTAACATCAATACTTTTTTATTGGGCATTTTAAGGTGCATGAAGGTCAAGCCCAATGCTAACACCTAATTAGTTATTCTTGTTTAATGTTCTCCCCACACACACCCCCCTCCCCCATCCCCATTCTTTAGGATTTATGTTTTATTTGTAATCCTTTAGGTTTAGGTGAAGGATGGTTTTTATCATGATCGGTTCCCAACATACATGTTTTTCCTTCTAATTGTGTAGGTTTTTGCATGTCTACACCAATAGGCAAACGAATTTTTTCATCAATGTGCCAATATGATTTAAAGAGCAAAAAACATTGAAATCATCAAAGTCTTATTATTAAAAAACATGCCGTAGATAAGGAAAATGTACAAAGGAAAAAAATTAAGGAAAAGGGAGAAGTGACAGGATGTCAAGTTGGTTCAAAATAGGTGTGAAAATCTCTCCATGTCCATAATTGACCACCTATGGTAGGTCGACCATATTTATATGTCAAAAGTCGATGGCTTGCAATAAATCGACCGTGGTGATGGGAGTTGTGTCTTGAAGGGATGGAAGTCAGGAAATACCTAAGCCTAGAGCTACCGCCCAATTTAAGATGAAAGATGCTTGCATCTTTTGTAATGTGATCGAACTTTGACAAAAAAAAATGACCAAGGTAGAAAGATGAGGGCCCTATAACCCTTTCAAGCTCCAAATGGCATTGGCATAATCATGTAAAAACACATCAACATGTTTGTGTAAGCAACCAAATACTTCAATTTTTAAGGGGAGGAATTGATTAGTGGGGTGTCAATTGAGACAATTCCTTTCCTTGGCTTGAGCTACATCGTAGGCGGCAAATTTTTGAATCATGTAAGATTGGGGAAGTAAATTCGTTCGTGTTGGGTTGGTAATGATAACATCAACTAAGGTGCGAATGCCATTTTTGGTAAGCACAATGTCAACTCATCAACAAAAGGAGTTGAATGTGGTTGAAGGAAGTGCATGTAATTATTCTTGTCCCACATGGAAGTTAGCATTTTGCGCAATGGTGGCAAAAGTGTTGCAAAATTGCATCATGGGTTCCAATGAGTTTATTGCCACGAACACAATGTAAGAGGTGAATTCCCATAGGGTTGATGGGATGTGTGCACACACATTGAGGGATGCTTACAATTGAGGGATGGGGTAGTCCAAGTTGGGTACGAAATGTTGTGGAAAAAATTGGGGAAAATAATTGAAAGGTTAAGAAGACTGGTCGAACTATAAACCAAGTGTTCATCCTTAGGCTAAAACATGATAAAGTTTGGGCATTATGGGCTTCAAATATCATGTCGAAAAGCATGTTAGAAAGGGTATGATTATGTAGGCGTTTTGAGATGGAATCTTGAAGTTGAACCATTTGTTGCCCAATGAGTTGTTCAAATGGAAAAAGACACGTATAGGCTAAGGGTGGTAGAAGATCACATGTTGCCCTAAGGTTTAGGAAATGTGTTATTATCGACTCATGTTCAAGTTTCGAGAAGGAAAAGACGTTGATCATCCATAAACCTAACAGCCATGACTGAAATGATAAAGGTCCAACTCCCTAAATAACCTATTAAGGCAATGGTGGATGTCAATATGTGCTCAACGCCACTAAAAGTTATTGGAAGGGAAACTTGTTTATGAGCTAAAAGTCCTTATAGGCTATTAAAAGATCCTAAACCCAAAAGGTGTCCAAACACTTGAAGGAGGGACGAGTCAAAGGAAATAAGGGACTTTGTGAAGGTGGAAGATGGAGGTGTGCATTCGTAAAAGATACGATGGGTGTTACACGAAACAACAAATTAAAATTCCAAAAGTTACTTGAACATCACCCATTTTAAAGAAAAGGTCCACATGTTAAAGCGTTTTCTAGTAGATCATCTTTGATGAAGGATGATGTGAAAGTTAAGGTGTGCGAAGGAACCCCCAAGATTTTAATTCCTTTGGATGAAGTGGTAAACTAAAATGGGGTGTTGAAGTCTGGTGGCAGGCCAGAGGGTGACCATGTTATGCATTTCTGAGGTTGGATAGAAAGATTTATCGCATAACATTCGATTTAGAAATGTTCATATGCAAATGATATAATTAAAGGGGACCTATGATGTGAATGCCATCTGCAATAGATGGAAATAGACAAGAGGGGAAATGATTATATGTAGAACGTAAAGTTGTAAAACAGGCTAAAGAATAATTCCCCCCCAAAGGATCACATTGACAAGTCCCCATGGAAAATGGGATGACTATGACATCACTTTCATGATTACGACAATTGTAAAACAACGAAGATTTCAAATTCATAGAATGCATGAAAAAAAGGGATGAGTTGTATGATGTCCCCACTCGCTACATGAAATTCTTGAAATATGAGACCCATTTTAACATTGAATTGATGACATTTGCCACATTTAATTGAAGAACAACACAATCAAGGTGAAGGTCCAAGGTGCACTTGATGCCATGGATTATTATTTCACAACCACCTTTAGTTGTAACTCCAAATTGGTGTGGGGAAAAATGTGTTGCAAAAATTTCGTGGGATTGAATGCATAAAACATGGCTTGTGAATCGATACGATGTTTCCCCGATTGTAAGGGCATAAACTCCACTTGAAGGCTTGGTCATGGTTAAGAGGTGGGTTGCTCCAAGGAAACGTGCAATTTGGGCTAGAATGTGACCTTACGCAATATGAAAACAAAATTGGAACAACTAAAGGAATCCACTCTCTAAATCATTAAGGTGAAAACAATCCCAAAGGTGTTCAAAAACCATCCTAGAATGACCACTTGCCGATAAATGTAGCATGCATTGGAACACTAACTTGAAGGAATCAAAAGAAAGTTTGAGGTCCTAGTTTGGTTCATAGTCTTCAAGGAAAAACGAAAAATAATCATCTAATTCGGGGTGTAATGTGGTGAAAGCTAAGGTGGTGTCGGAAAACGTGGGTGCAAGAGAAAATGGTGCCAAAACATGAACTACTCGAGAGCATTCCTTTGCATGCCCAAAGGTTAAATTGTGGAATAAGCATTTGTGAGTTGGAGGATCATGTTGGGGAAAATAAATTGAACTCAAAATAGCTGACAAAACTTAGGCCCACAAAAAAATCCTTTTGCAAGTTTTTTGAGTCACTTGTTAAAAAGTGTTTGAGTTGAATCCACATTTCCTTATGCTTTGTCGCCTCGCCACAAAGGGGCCAAACAAGACACCATTGGGGTAATAGGAGGACGAAATGCCAAGTTACCACATTGTCCTACATTAGTTTATTCGATGGAAAATGAAATGTCACTTATACATCATGTTGTAGAATGGTGGGGATGTGAATATACAATCAAATATGACAAAGGCCTAAATGAAAGGGCCCGATGACATCCAATGTTGAAACCCATGTCCAAACATATATGTAAACGGGGTGGGAGTAAAGGAGGGTATTGAATTGAGATGATCACAAGGGTTTGGATTAAATAAATTAGATGTTTGACATGAACATTAATGATAAGTTAACCATCAATTGGTAAATTGGAGCCCATAGGTGAGGCACAAGATTTTAGGTGAAAGTTAAGGGCATGTTAAAAAAACAGGGGTAGGTTGGGGGGTATGTTCATGGCCAACTGTAGGGACCAATAAAATGGGAAGCAAAAAATATCCTAGTTGTGCATGATCAAGGGGGTTTGGGAAAGTGTATGGTGCAAAAATTAGGGGCCCAAAAACATATTATTGGTGAATGACTAACCATTAAGTATTGACACGTTCATGTTTACAACATGTTTTTATTTATTTATATTAATTTTTTTCCTTTGATATTTTTTTAGGACTATGACAAAAACCAAGATTGTGACAAAGTCTTTCTCATTGTAATAAAAATTATCCATTTTGCTTAATTTGTAAATAATGACTAAATTTTTGGAGATAAAAAACTTTCTAAACTTGACAAAAGCATAATAAAAAAACCCATCACAAAACAAAACCCAAACAAAAGAAAAGCAAAAGGCACAAAACCCATCTTCCTTTAACCTCTTCACTTTTGTTGTTTTGGTGCATGCTGATGCTACTATCATCATTATCCTCCTTTGCTTCAAGAAGTGGTTGCTTTTATATGTCCCATTGTGCCATGAAAATTTAGAAAATAAATTTACAACTAATCCCCTAATGAAACTGTAACAAGACTACCAACAAGCCTTCTTTATACTGAAAGCCCATCTCTTTCAATTTTGCACACATTTTATAAATAGAGAGTGTCAGCGGTGTTACAATGTGTGCAAATAGTCTTTATTTTGAGACATGTTGTTGCAATAGATGAAGGTTCTTCTAGGTTAGGCATCCTTTTAGAGGTTCTCCCCTTTCCTTATTTATATGTTTCTTGCCATAGGGGTTCTGAAACTTAATGTTCCCTTTGTGGTTCACCCTCTTCGGTGATTCTTTTGTCTTCTTGGATGTGGGTCCTTCCATTTTGTTCCTTGTATTCCTTTTTTTTGGATGCTTTGGTTTATTTATGATTGGCAGGGTTTCATCATCTAATTGTAGCAAAGCAAAAGATAAAAACACACATTCTCATTCATTTGTTCAGGACAAAAATTTGTTAGTTCCCAAGCTCATAAAACCCTATCCAACAACAACAGAAAAACCAACAAAAAGGAAAAAAAAACAAGTGCCAGAGAGAGAATGTGGCAGCAGTTGACACACAATAGTAATAAGTAGATTCCACAATCCATGAAGTGCACCAAGGAAAACGCCACAACATGATCAATACTTCCTAACATGCTCCCCCCAAAAAACAAACTTAACTTGTTTTGTCTGTAATTAGTGTAAGAAACAACTAAAAACAAAAAAAGTGAAATTAATAGACCAGTAAGAACACCAGCACGTTGTTGTTGTTGTTGGGGTGGGATTAATAACTTCTTCCTTGAAACATGGCACACCATAAATGTCTAAAGAGAGAGGGGTAGGGCCCATGAGGGGGGATGGATATACATTCTCTTTTGGATGTGGTTACCATTGTTTGTGGGGATTTGGAAGTCCCTAGATTAACCCAATTGCCCAATTGGCTAAAAATGGCAATTCCCATTCAATTGTTTTGGGGGGCAACCTAGATAAACTTCTAAATCCTAGCTAAAAATGGCAATCCCCATTCAATTGTTTTTATGGCCCCTAGTAACCCACTTTGGGTTTTGTCCTTCTGGCTTGGACTCGGGTCCTCTCTCTCTCTTTGTTCCTTCTCTTTGCAGCTTGAAGATTCACTGCAAAAAAACAAAGCTTGAACTTGAAATCAAGCTACAATGGTGTCTTGTTTCTTGAGCGTGAAATTTTGGAATAAAACTTGAAGTGCTTCAATTTGAAAATTCATAGAATTTTTTTTTTAACACAAAAACTTGAAGAAACAAGGCACACAAAAGGAAATAACAAAGAAGCTTAAACTTCCATAAAAATGAAGAAGCAAAAAAAAAAATAAAATCTTTGAACCCTATAATTGAAACCAAATTTAAAAAAAAAATCTGGATCCAGTTCTAGTTCTCAAATGAGTTTGGAACTAAACCTTAGGTCTAGTTCCAATTACATGCAATGCCATAACTGAAGGTGGTTCCAATATGGTTCTGTAACTAATTCTGGTTTATCTTCATTAAACCCTCATCCTTAATCCAACATTCATTCACATGCTGAGAAAAATAGGGAGGTTGTCACTTTTTTCATCCATTCAAAAATCTACATTTTCATCAATAATTGTTCATTCAAGGATTATTTATCCTTGGTTGTCATCACTCAAGTTTAAAAACTCAGCTCCAATTCTTTTTTAAATACTAAAAGAATAAAAAAACCTTTCCATGTCAAGCACGATAGAGTCATGGACCTCTTGGATGCACATGCTTCGCAATTTGTAAAGAAAAGCTGGGATTTCTTCATACAAGTTGGGGTTTCTTTTATAGGTTAAGGTTTTGAGAGCAAAAGTAGCAAAGATAAAGAAAAGAGAAAAAGAGAGCACACCAATTAAAATGGCATATTATTAAAATAATTAAATTTACCTTGAGATATGGCGAAACTTAGAGAAATACTTTTTTTTTACCAACTGATGTAAAGTTAAAAGGTGAAAAGAGAGAGAGTAAACCCATCACCTATGCCGGTTTTGGGCAGCAGGGCTGAAGGGAAAAAAAGAAAAGAAAAAAAGGCAAAAGAGACACACGTTCTTTATTTGGGAGGGAATAGCCAGACTGGCGAGCCAGAGGTGCTAGGTTTCTATACTGGGCTAAGCGCATGGCTATTCCCCACCTTGCTACTCTGGCTAATCCCATTTTTTCCCTGCCACACTTGCCCCCCAATTTCGGGTGCCCAGTGATTTTAACTAATTTAGGGTTGTGTTCCCAAGCTATTATTACTAGGTAGAATTTCTACTCAATTAACTAAATAGCCTTTATTAAGATTATATTTTCAATTAAATTAATTATCATATCTATATATTAAGACATATAGATATATATCATATCTTTGTGATAAATTATATAAATATATTTGTATCTCATATTATGAGAGGTATGTCTATCATATTTTCCATAAGAGCCTTAAAATAAAGCCCATTTTGATTAGAGTAGTATTGGGAACCTTATAAGAGGTTTAATATACTTGGGCCCAACAATAAGGTGCTTACTAATATTAATTAATATGTGATCAATAATCTTCTTCTTCTTTTTTTCCTTTTTTGGGGGACGGGTGGGTGGGTTGCTAATGGTGGTTTGGGGAGACTTTAGGAAACAAATTATTTTGAAATTGTCTCTCATTAAGTGAAACCATAGTGAGGGGGGAACAAAATTTGAGTTTTTTTTGAAACTTTAAAAATCATAGCAAATTCACATGATGCAAGATGGATGGATGATGCCAAAACAAAGTGAAAATTGAATTTGTATCTAAATAGAAATGGAATTCAGATATTAATGGTTCCCACATTGCAAGGCTAAACCTATATCCCAAAAAAAAAAAAAATCTTATGAAAAAAAGAAGAAGGAAATGGATGGAAGTGTTTTTCTAGATAGGCTAGAGATTGTGAACATTTTAATATAATAATTTTATTAGAAATCAATTTCACGTGGTATGATGGAATATGAGTATTGGGATTCAATTAAAAAAAATATTAGAATTTTTTATCATAAGTTTTCTCACAATTGAGATTTGGAAGATTCTCATCAATAGCTCAAAACTTCTTTTGAGCTTAACATATAATTTTTGGTCATTAATAATAATTGGATTACTTTGTGTATAAGGAAAGTAATGACCTTTCTTTGAACAAATACCATGTTTTTGCACAATCCAAGTCGCTCACCTACATAGTACCTTCTATTCATGTTCTTATTCAATTTTGCAACAACTTTAGTACATGGATCAATGGTGTAGCTCAACTTAGCCTCTAAAGTAAAGTCTTAAGGGTGATGTCATTAGCTAAGTCCCAATGGGGTTGGATTTATACTTTGGTGTGTAGGTCATAGTTGCAGCACCATGACTTTGGGCTAATTTTTCAATAAGCTTCATGGGTACCAAAATTATCATCTCTTCCTTAATGTATTTTGAAACATTAAGTTTAGGATGTTCTTCATCAACAAGTGGAATAGAACATGATCTAATAATATAATAATAATAATATCTCAATAAATAGATGTAGTAAGAGATTACATAGGTGACTTTCTTCATTTTTCTTAAGGATGATTTTACTTCAACATCATTGCAAATGGGATATATCTTTCTTTCAACATAGAACATGGTCTTAATAATAATGTCTCTCATCAATCAATGGATGTTTATTATGTACCATAATCAATTATTTCACATGAGGTGAAACAAAATTATAGACGATTTATATGTCCGATTCCAAAATTATATTTCCTTCAAAACTGAAAAACCCAACACTTACTTATTGATAAAAAAAAATAATTTGTGGGACCAAAATAAAAACTATAGTGTTACTGTAATCTCTCCCAGTGTTTTTATTCTGGAAAAAAAAAAAAAAAAAAACACAAAAAAAACTCCTAGAAAAAAATAAGAGAATTTGTTTATGAGGTTAAAAACTAATTTATTTTTCTATTTGAATTTAAAGAGCTTCAAAGGGGGGGGGGGGGACTCCCAAAAAAAATAAAAATCCC
>Ga0116231_10002808_pt1 | contig 36309 bp, 23 predicted proteins | sample S1TSphgellanicum_2_FD_89695 | JGI IMG/M metagenome (GOLD analysis project Ga0116231, IMG submission 89695) | Host-associated microbial communities from peat moss isolated from Minnesota, USA - S1T2_Fd - Sphagnum magellanicum MG | ecosystem: Host-associated > Plants > Peat moss > Unclassified...
AACAAAGGAGATATGACCAAAAAACCAGATCTGACACAAAGTTTTCAAAAGCTCTTAACTCTCACAATACAAGTCCAAATGACATGAAATTTCTCTCACACATATATTCCTATATGATCTATAGGATCACAAAGTTACAGACCCAAAAAAGCTTAGACAAAGGAGATATGACCAAAAAACCAGATCTGACACAGAGTTTTCAAAAACTCTTAACTCTCATAAAACATATCCTTTTCTTTTGAAACTTTGAGAGTAGAAGTGTCCTATAGTCTTCTATAACCTTTCCAAGTTTCACCCCAAGATACTTCTAGCTACTTACTGAAACAACAAAACAAACAAACAAGAAGAAGGAGCATATCAAACTGTTATGGACCGACTACAAACAAGTGGAGAATTACAAGACAAGACAAGCTTTATTGATCCATCAACCGGTGTTGATCTGCTGAAAGGTTGTTCCCCAGACTATTTCCTTTTATAACCTTGAACCATACTAGTCCCAAAATATCCTAGGCCATGATATTGCCAAAAATATCCCAGAATATCCTAGGACATGACATTGCCAAAAGTATCCCAAGTATCCCAAAATATCCTAAGCCATGATATTGCCAAAAGTATCCCAAAATATCCTAGGCCATGACATGAATCTTCATACATATTCAAAATCATAATCCATGATTCCATTTAAAAAATTCATTATTATGTGTTTGGTGTAAATTTATTGAATTTCATTGTCATGTACACATTCAAGAAAATTAACAATCTTAATTAATAAAATGATTTGCCACATTCATGATTTTACCACATGTTTGTGACGTTTGAATAATGCATTATGTAAAGAGTCCAATTTAACACAAAAAATGATTTGCCTTAATTTACAATTACCATGCGATTGATGGAACACAACATGTGAATTATGTTGGATGCAAGAAGCTTATAATTTCTTTCAATTTTCCCCTTTTTATTAAATGTTTTTTGAATATCATGGCATATCACATCAAGAACAATGGACATCATAAAGCACAACAAAAGTTATTAATGTGAACATGGTAAGGATAGGAAATAGTTATTTAATAAAGTGATCTAATTTGAACACAAGGCAACCTTAAATTTGGGTTGTACAATAGTAATATATTTTGACATTATGTTAATTCTTGTCAAGTAATAACAAGAATGATTAAAAAAGTTGAGTTCAATGTAACAAGTAATGAAAGTTTACCATTAAAGTGTTGATCTCAAGTGGTGTAAATTTCAATTTGTAAACTACAACTACTAACTAATATTAGTTGAAGAACAAAATAATTGAAAAATAATTGAATGTTCAAATTTTAAAGTTCTCATCATTTAAAAATATATTGCATTATATTATAATGTAAAAATGTGCATTAAAAATTTCCCAATAAAAGTGTAATAACATTAGTTGCATTGTTTTAAAAATGTTTTTGAATAGTTTGTATTCAAATTAAATTCATTTTTAATTTTGTCAATTGTTTTCTTAATACACAAGAAATATTGTTATATAAATTCATTTAGAACTTTAAACATCAACTTATTAAATGACCACTTATCATAATGGAAATAAAATAATGATTACATTCTGGACACTAGAATGAATTTTTGTCTTTTGCAACCAAGAAATCAATGACTTTTTTATATTTTAATTTGAAAAGAAATAGAAGTGTAAGATGTGAGAAATATATAATTTATTTGTACATTAAACTTTTATCATAAGGTGTAGTCAAAGTAATATGTACACAAATAGTTGTAACCAATGTTTGGTTTTATGTATTTAACATTTTTGAATAAAAACAAAGAATTCCAAATGGAATTGCTTTCACATAATGTTATTTTCAATGTATTGATATATATATTCTAAAATTTTGAAATCATTCTAATGAATGAAAAACACCCAAAAACATTTTGAAAACATTATAACTAATGTTTTAAAACAATAAAAGGACTTGTAAATGGATTTGATTTTTTTTGACAATGACATATTTTTAACAAATTTTTGATGTAAGCCATAACATAATAGTATGATGAATTTGGAAAAAAATTTAAAAGATTTTTAAAAAACTTTTGTTCAAAATATTCTAAAAATATTTTAGAATAAACACCCAATAAACAATCACCCAAGGGGATGGGTGTGGTTCATGATACCCTGTTTTTAGTCATAAATTCTAATAAAAAATTATATAATATATGTATAAAAATAAATAAATTCATTTTACATGTGTAAAGCCTATTATCACATAATTATATTAAATCATATGTGTAAAAATGAATAAAATTTATAATTTCAGAAATTTATTTATTATTTGAATATTAATTAATTAATATTCACATTAAATTAAAATATTTAGATTAAATTTATACCTCATATTTAATATGACTAATATATATATATATATATATATATATATATATAAAGATATAATTGATTTATGATCCATTAATATTATGTGGATAAATTATATGGATTCATACGTCTAAATTAAAAATTATTTAAGGGAGTTTAAATAAGTAGATTCTGTGGTTTACTTACCCATTTAAATTAGGTTTTCAACCTAAGATAGGTGGTAACACATGTCAACAATTGATAAGATGAAAGATAATGAGATTAAACAAATTAAAATAAATAAATAAATAAATAAATAATATATCTATAATAATGAATAGTATAAATATAAAAATAATGTTCCCTAGGTTTTTGGGTCCAATTTTTAATAATAATAAATGAATAAACAATGATTAAACTATCACTAATGACTTCATATATGTCCTTTATAACTAATGTTTTAAACAATTCGTCTTTAATAACTTTAGGGCTATTAATCATTTTTGTCCTTTATGAATGGAATACTAATCATAAACTCAATCATATATTTGAAAATTTTTATTAGTGGAAGTGACTTTTATTAACCAAATTTGACCCCTTCACCACATTTACATATCAATGGCACATGCTTATGTCAAACAAATGTATTCATTTATTCATTTGACATGCGGGTGAAAACATGGTCAAAAGAGTTAGGGTTGTTAAGGTAAAAATCTTTTTCTAAGGATTGCACAATGATATGTGTTGTTTTTGTGTTGGTTTATAACTTTTAAATTTGTATTTTAAGTACCCCTTTTAACATTGCATTTTAGATATAAATACATTTTGATTACAAATTGATTTTATATCATGTATATTATGCATTTATGCTTTTTATCACATAAACATGATCAACAACTTTTGTTAAAAGCACATTTTCAAAATCCATAATTTTCAAGGTCAAAAACACTTTTGAACCAAATGTGCTTATATCAATTATAATTTAAAAAAAAAATTAATTCAAGTCTTTTTGCCTTCTAATCATCAATTTTAAAATCCTTTTCAATTTTTAGAAGGATTGAAGCACATTTGGTAGAAAAAAAAAGATTTTTGGAAAAAAAAAACCTATCCATGTTCTAGAGGTTTGAGTGTTTTGAGCATGCAAACCATTTTTAATTTGTGTCAAACTTTGAGCATGTAAACTTTATAATCAATGAAATATATTCCAAAATACATAATGACAATCCAAACTCTTATGCTTCACTTGTGATCTTTTAAATGTTCATATTAAGGAATGTCCACTCACTTGGGTGGCTCCTTTGATTGTGTTTTTACCTATGCCTATGTTGATTGCACATGCATTTGTCAACCGAATAATTTGATTTCAATATTCATTCAACATGTCAATGTCAAAAATGCCAATGATGTCCATTTGGCACTCGAAAGCTTATTCAACATGCTTATGTTGATTTGTGCATGTGGATGTTGAATGCACAAATTGTTCACATGTCACTTTGATTTTCTTTCCATGTTCTTTCAACATGTGTTCATAAAATGTCAAATGAACACCAATTTTGTATCTTTGCAGAACTTTTCTCACGAAGAGAATAGGTATGTTCCCAAATTTTTATATAATTTCATGATTTTACTCAAAATTTTACCATTATTTAAACAAGCTTCCATACAATTTAAACCATGATTTAAATCCAGAGTCATATTGGGCTAGCAAACCTGTGCACAACCCACCCTAAACCACGAACTAGTTTATTTTCAAACTAGCCTGAGAATGGTGCAGCCTGGAACTGAAATGCAAGGTGAGCAATTAGGGTTTCGCGCTTGTGTGGTGCACATCGCATAGGTTTCTTAATGGACACATGATAGACATGGGCTAGAAACATAGCAAGTAATTTGCAGCTTCAAAATGTTAGACATACTATTATACTTGTAGTCATTTGTATGAGAAGTGTACCATGAAAAGGAGCAAGTGCTTACACCAACAAGCGAAGTAGCATGTGTACACACTACTGAAATCTCCTCAAGTTTGTCAAATGATGAGTACACACATACTGATTTGATTTCAGTTCGAAAATATGCTGATTTGTGCGAAGCAGAGAACGACAGTTAATTGCACTCAAGACAAAGAACTGCAAACAGAATCCAAGTTACCAGTTTACAGAGTTCAGGTATTTTCAGTTTTTAGTTTTAAAATATGATATATTAACAATTATGCAAAAGAATTAACTTCCGTAATCCAGATAGAGAGAAAGATTGAGTGCACTACATTCCACGACTGCAAATCTACAAGACTTAAGATGATCCGGTCTGTTCAATTATGCATATAATATACTCGTTCTTAAAATTCCTTGTTGGATTTGCGACTAAAAATACACACGCAGGAGATCCACAAGAAATTTAGTCGTTGAGGAGATTTTATCATAGAAAACTAAATTCAATTTACAAAAATTCTTGTTGAAAGAAAGCTCGCTCTAGTTATATATTACTTCCAGCCTTAGCCGATACCCCCTCGATACCAGTGTTGGTGTGGTGTCCACATTTGAACGTATCAGGTGGTCCTGGTATTGGGTAACTTGGAAAAATTTGTTATCAGCCTGGTCCTGCTCTTGGGTAACATGCAGATATCTAGCTTGCAGGCTCACGAAACGTATATGCCTCGAATTGCACGCTTTTTAATGTTCATGAAAACTGGGAGGGATTTTTGAGACTAGATAATTTAGTTAAGTTACAGCGAATTTTCAAAACGGATATCAGAGTTCCAGCAATTGCAAATTGTACATCATGGTGTACTTGAAGATCCGTGCACGAAAACGGAAAGAGAATTTCAGAACCAAAATTCCTTCAATACGTGCAGGTTCCAAATGCTGACGCTATTAGCCCACGAGCACTAATACAATCCGGGGGCCGGTGTCGTGAGCTTGCAAGCTAGATATCGTATGTGGGACCCCAGCGGAAGCAGCAGCACGTTGTAATATTATTAATCAAACTGGCACAGAACACAATGATGGCAATAACAGTACTGAAGCAGTTTTTTTAAACTGCACAGCAGGCTGCAATATATCTCTATATTCTTCAACTGATGGTCTCTCCACCTTCATAGAGAATCCACCCCCGGCTAGACCGGGATTCTCAAATAATATGCCAAGGTATTACTCAATAAGTGCTCCCAGTTTATAATGGGAGGTATTAGCCAAGGTTAAAACAGTGACAAACCGTTTTGGAATTAGAAATTTCATGTAGCCAATGAGAAATGCTCTAAGCATTTCTACGAGTTCTAATTAATTAATCTAGTTTTTGAACATTCAAATGTGCTTCATCACATTCTAAGTCATAAGTTCTGGATTAATATATATAACATTATCTTTATCCAATTCATGAGAAATCAAATCTGAGGTCCTAATGTATTTCATGATCTGTGATCTGCATATATGGGGATCATCGATCACAGTTCAGAATTCATGGCTTTTATAATCAGCAGCTGGTTAGATTGATCAGTATCTTGTATTGGGACGATATCTCTCACATGGTTCGTGCTATGACCACTGTATGCTATTCTAGTGCTTGTTGAGTAGTGTCACCTGTTGAGCTGGATCTTGACATTTAGCACATCAACCCATCATGAGAGATCTCAAATGAATAGCTGCAAAAGATGATCTGCAAAGAAAGTGCCTATCGACTACTTCATTTGTTCAAGTTATATTGTACACTGGTCACAATCAGTAGCTCTAGTCGTGCAGAATACATTAAAGTGATGTAGAGCTGTGATATGGAACTTATGCTGAAAGCAGAGAGCTAGCTGATGGAGAATGATACACAACACCTTCAACAATTTATCCAATGTTTAGTCCAACAACTTTTGATATATATATAACCAACTGACCAGCTGGACGAACGAATTCACATATATTTGAAACTCAAAAAAGAAACTTGGATTCTGATGAGAGCGGTTGAAAGATGACTACCTAAGTACGACCAGCACATTGTGGAAGACATCCTGGAGTCAACTTCCACTAAATAAATTGTGACGAGAATACTGTCTGCAAGTACCCCGTCTGAATCCTTCAAATGTTACAAGACAATTACCTTTGCAAACAATGTGTAATGAATGACAATTACCTGTGCAAACAATGTGCAAAGAGTTAACCCTGTACACCTATAGTATCATGAATTGCCCATTGACCACTGGACTTGTAAATTACTAGTGTCTACTATCTAGCTGCTTATGGATGAAGGGCCTCAAGTTCTCAACGCCCAACAATTGATCCTGGATGAAGTTGCAACTGGTACAATATGCTGCAGAGATCCTCGTCTCGATTTGGCAGCCCGTTATAAACCTTAGTAATTGCGTAGCTGTTGTGTTTTGGATCCTTGTGGGAACACTTCATGGCCATGCCTGCTCGAAGGACAAGAGTCTGACATGATCATGATCTGCAGGCAATTGCTAGCAGCTACTGTATGTCTCAAGGTTGAGAGCCACAGCTGATGAGGTCTATTGATTTGGTTCAAATTTCTTCAATGAGTATCGAATTTTTCAATCAGTTAGTTTTGATTCTGTGAACTCCTTCTCCAAATTTGTGCATCGTCTCGACATGAGCACGTAGTAGACGTCACCAGCTGCTTGGCATGCTCTCGTCATTGTTGATGAAGCTGCCGGCAACAATGATGATCCGTTGTGATCCGTTGTGGTGAGTTTTCTTGAACCCTTCCGAAAAAGCTGTAGACAATGTCGTTACACACCGTGCTAAAAAGAATTCCCTGAGCGCTAGAAAACCCATCATGAACTACATAGAATCATGATCCATTTACAGACGGTTGAACCTTGCTTAATCTCCGCTGCAAACTGAACCTGACTCCAGCTATGGTGCAGCAGCTGGCCCCCAATGTTTACAAAGCATTGGATCATGCTGTCAGGCGTCTGGCGAGTCTGTAAAGGACCACGAGTGATCACTATTCCTGAGCACAAAGCTTCACATATTCACATTGTGCAAGATCTGTTCAGTATGTATATATGTTCAGCTGATCATGCACGACCAGCTGCATGATCATGTTGTGTACAGACGAAGTTCAAACCTCGATGTCAGTGGAATATGGGTACTGATCTGCCAACAGGTCTAGTAGCATGACCAAAGAGATTCTGACACCAGGTCGACGGGGCCAGCACCAATTACATCGGAAGTCCCAAAGTTACGGTTGGAGTTCGTGTTGTACACGAATTCCCCTTGCTCATCCCCACTGCATAGAAATTCACAAGAAGACTGATCAGCAAGGTCACTGAAGCTCTCATGGAGAGCAACCATTGGAGACTCGGAAGGGACGTCGTACAGCTGCACTGCGTTATCCCCGCGAGCTGCACCCCAGCAGTTCGCTGTGGCGTAGTGATCAGGTCCGCACCTGAGTATATGAGTACTCTGGGCTTCATCCTCTCCCTCGCCCATACAGTCGTAAGCTGGATCCTGCTGCTGCATCTTGGTTCGAACGGTACTCCTGTATCGGTAAGAATGCTGAGCAGCTGCTGTTGGGTATGAGGATTTCATTGACGAGATTTTTGATTGCATTAGGGCACTAGCTTGTGAATCACTGATCTCTTGCTTCAATAGCCTTGACAGGTTCGCACTCGCGGCAGAACCCAACAACGCTTTGCAGCTCGCCGTATTGTGCATGTCAATTCCCGGAGACCACATACGGTCGACCGATTTGAGTGCTGTTGCATCGGCGGCACTGCAAGGGTTGCTTCTCACCATCCACGGGCCGAGAGAGGAACAGTCAGTGGGAACCGGACAACCTTCGTCCGTGCAGACTGTAGGGTTAGGCGACTGATCCTGATCATGATCCAAATCATCATGGCTGGGTAGTGAAGAATGTGCATCATTGACGACTTGGTAAGTCGCGATGGAACTTGGCATGTAATTTGCGTACAGAAATGGCTTCTTGTTGGCCGCATTTTTCTGGAAGATTCGGCAAACAACCCATTCATCCTGCAATAAACAACTCTAAACCATTAAACCAACAACACATGTGTATGCCTACCATGACACTCACTGGTATTCAGGGCACATCAATTCTAAGCTCCTGGAAATTTCAGCATCTCCACCGGCGCTCAGTACGTGGCCCTGGAAATCTTAGATGAGGTGGAGCACTCAAATCCAGTGGATCTACTGGAAGACTGCTGTGAACCTGGAAAAATGCACAGCTTTCAGAGCACTGAAGGAGCCCTGGAACAGTCCAATAAATAGAGTGATATCGTATTTATAGACTGCTCCTTGTTTCTGATTCGTTAAATCATTTGATCAGTCAAGCCTGTGGGTTGCTATTAGCCTGTTTGCACTCCCAATTTTAGTTTTATGGGTGGGGTTCGAAACAAAAGTAACTAAAACTTGGATGTGAGAAATTTTTTTGCAGGGTCACATACTGAGCATCTCACATACACTACAAGTCTGGATTTGTGTACAAGTGGAGTTGCTGGAAAACTTGAATACCTTGGATAGACGTGGGTGATGATGCAGATTACTAGTACTTCTGTCATCGACCTCGCAGCGATACTCATGCATAATCCAGTTGGTTTTCACTCCCCGGGGAGCACGTCCTTTATAGAAAACTAAAGTCTTCTTCATTCCGACAAGATGACCGCGAACTGGTCGAGAGCCGGTGGTCACCACGTCCCTGTCTTTGCCTGTGGCCTTCCAGTACCCTGCTTCAGTGGCCCGGTTGGTTCGCATCCCTGTAGGGTACTTTCTGTCCCTCAGACTGAAGAAGTACCACTCCTTCTCCCCGATCTTGGATTTCTCTGCAAGACCATGCATACAACGGCTTCTCTTGTTAGGATCTGAAGAAGCCCATGACTTTAGGGAGCAATTAGGATGCAGCTAAAGTGAAATTGGTCATCTCGGAAATGTTGCTGACGGTGATCAGAGAAAGGGTCGAAAGCTGGAGGGGAAGAAGTCATACCAGGCAGATCCCAGGGCTCACACTTGTTGAGGTCGACTTCAGATATTGCATGTACTTTGAAATTAGCGTTCAGCAACTTCCGTGCAAGATAGTAACTAACGAGCTCTTCGTCTGTCGGGTGGAAACGGAAACCTGGTGGGAGCCATGCAGGCTCCGACTCCAGCTTGCCTTCCTCATAAGTAAATGCTCCGATATTGTCGCTGCTAGGCTTGAAGACCGCCATGAGAACTTGTAAGGAACGTCTCTTGAGCACCTGCTGCAGTGGTTGCACTACTGAACTGCAAATCTAGATGCAGCCGGCAAATTTTATCGATTCAGCTTATATGATCTGCATGCGGATGAGAGCCTTGATCAGTACTGAAATTCCTTGACCTCTTAACCAAAGATCTGGATAAACACTGATGCAAAATACAGACGGTACAATAGATGGGCAAATGTTCTACAGAGACCTCAGAAACTTCTCTCAAAGTGTCTATCTGTTATATTAGCTTCGATCTGAAGAAACCTATTCTGTTTACAAATTTCCGAACCCCTAATGGAAAGAGACTAAAATAGGTCGCAAGCTGGTCTAGATGGTTTGAGAAACACAAAAACTCAAAACTTTCGGATGCAGATGCTCCATGCTGTTTCCCGAGTCGCAACAAAGCAAAAAAAAACCAGAGAGAATTACTAGAAGTTGACAGAAGCCGAGAATATCAAGCTCTTAAGACTCACCGGGATCAACTTGGAACATGGGTCGGTCCAGGACAAAGAAGTTATGAAATATATGTAGCAGCTGGCAATAATAGCTAGAGTAGTCCAAAAAGCTCAATCATGAGAGTTCTCGGGATTCAAAGCTGTTTCTGACTAGAGCTTGTAATACGACTAGTACTAGGGTTGTTGATTGAACACTAGCAGAGGCGGCGTCATTTGGAAGACACAAGGACACTAGACTTGAAGTTAAAAACTTGAAGCTGATAGATCAACAAAGATCGTTAGCAAGAAACAATGCCAGCTGATGTATAACAAGCAAGGATGCATTCCCACTGAACGTAGCAGACACGAAACAGAAAAGCCCTGGGTACAGAGAGAGATCAGATCGACTTTTGCAGAGACTAGTTAGAGAGAGAGACGGAGACAGAGAAAGAAAGCTAGCGCAGCAATTACCAAACCCAAAAAACCAAACATGACAATACCAGGGGTGGGGATTGTATAGCAGCGTGTGAGATCAGGAGAAGAGCTGGGAAGGTGCGCGAGTCACAGGGGATTTAGGTAGGACCCGCTGTTGTGATGACTGTGCGAGGGAAAACAAGACCAGACGACTCCTCTCCAGTACTGAGCTTCGTTATATAAATACATGTACAAGCTCAGCGGTAGATTCTTATATATCTTTGGGTCGAAGTCCTCAATTCAAAAACCGTTAAAAGTCTCATTGGAGACTGGTCATTATGAAATAATAAACACATGGTTGGTTGAAGAAGAGGAGGGGAAAAAATGGATTCATCTTGCCTTACAAATTGCATCACCAAATTTGCAGACCTATGATCTTAGCTAGACTGGTACACTTACCCCTAGAGAGTCTGATGCATGCACCTGCTCATATTGGTAATTATGCTCTTGATCAATTTTGTAATAAGTCAAGTTGCGCGTTTTGCTTTATTCCGCTTGTTTTTCTCCCTTGAGATCTTATTTGTTTTCTTTCGAGAAAGGAATATGCTCACTGGATGAAGGATCTGAGGAGGAGGAGGAGGAGGAGGCTAGATCTCTAAGTCTTCCACGACACTGGCCTGGAAAATCACAAACTAATTTACTTGCCACTAACACGTCTGTTATATTCCTTTATCCTTAATCCCCAAATCCCATTAATAGTAAGCTGCTTCATTCCATCAAAGTGGCCGGAAGGTAAGGTAGACTTGGACCAAAGAAAAAAGGGTTGTAATTACTAGTGATGAGTAACTACTACCTTATGGAATGGTCAGTTTCGACAGGCAAAGTTCCAAAATCAATTAATTTTAGGCTATGAGGTCATTTTGGACACTTGACCTAAAAGTTTTTAAGGTTCAACACATGGGTTTTCAAATATTTGGACTCTAATTTTATATATATGTCTTTTGTCCATTACTTTTCCACTCTTATAGTTGTTTCAGAAGATATTATCTGGGAATTATAATTCAAGAGATAAGGTATAATCCTTAATTTGGTTTGGGTTTGATTTTGTTGTCATTAGTTTTTAGTTATCAAGATTCTTTTCTCTTACTATGGAATGTGAGCCATAGCTCACATTAGGCAACATGGAATAATTTTCACATTTTCATTGCTCCAATTTGAAAATTTTAAAACATTCATCACAATATGGATTATACATAATTTTAAATACAAATCATCAAAATGCCCATGAAATTTCTTATAATTCTCTTTTTATGATTTTTATAATTTCCGCCAAATCTGACGAGAAGGTAGAGTAGCTACATAGATAGCTGGGTTACTAAATATAGAAACAGCGAAAGCGTGCACTTTGCAGTGCAATTGCGGAGTCACTTGAGAGTGATCATAGGTCAGCAAAGCACCTGCACGGAATCAGCCACGAGTCTGGCCTGCAGTCTATCAATCCCCACGAGGGCAAGCACATCCATTGCAATCATATGGAGACCTTGTAATAGCGACTTGACCGCTTCCCAGTCCCAACCCACCGCCCCCAAAACCTCCTAGAGACGTATATACAGATGGCGGCCAAGGTTTCCGGGCAGGAGGAAGAGCTGCCGATTGATTCTATTTATCTATCTATGACGCGAATCCAGGCACTCTTAGGCTCTAGGCTTGAAAATCTTGCACATGATCTAGATCGCCGGGGAGGGGGGGAAGGGGGGAAAGAAAGTGACAGTAAAGAGATTAGATCACGTCAGTGATGTCTGCAAAAAGACCAGCCGCCACTCTGGCTTCTAGCGTAGAATTATGTTTTACTACTTATCCGTGCCCGGTAATTCAGGAGAGTACCTGATGCACCACCTTCGTCGGATTCACACTGCCGGTCTGATCAGTCCTTGCTCTAGTGGACTATGTAGACTGCTAATTTACGCTACTGGCTGTTGAGAGGTCAGAACCTGCACGACCCGACGAACAGTACCCCCACCCTGCCCAGCAGCAGCAGCGAGCTCGTGCCGCAGCTGGGGGTACGTGACGGTAGCGTGAAACTAGACTTAGACTTGCATGTAACTACCACGTGAACATCACCCAAGCATGCAACATATGGCATGATGTAATTTCATGCTGCTGCTTTCATGGAGGAGTAATAAGCTAGCTAACCACCTAAAGATAACTGGAAGTGCAAACTACTTAAGACTATATCTTTAATGCTTTTTCTTCACTTGTTAAAATGATGAAAGAAAGGGAGGGAAAAAAGCATACAAACAAAATCCAATCCACCTAAGAAACTTGTGTTTCCAACCAAGGGACCTAGATGTGAAAGTTGTTCTTTGGGACGTGCTATAGTCACTCATCCAACCAGAATACAATCTTTTAAGGAAGGAAGTTCGTTTTGTCTAATCGTGACCGAGTTCTCCCAAACCATGACGTCCTCACTGCACTCTTGGTTGGTACAGTTGGAAAGCCATTAATGAATGGGGTGCACTGAGTTTGTTTTCTAATGTTTAGATGTGTTGTGGATGAGTTATTGAATATTGAACAAATTTGTGAATAAAATTCAAAAGTAAAATTTTTAAAGAAATTAAGGCATTATGCTAAGTTGGTATTGTTGGAAATTGCTCAATGAGTAGGATTTCTGGAGATGTAGTTTTGTAATTTTTAGAACTAAGGTAGGGAATTTTGAGTAATTTTCGTCATTGGAAATTCAATAGAAATTCAAAATTCAAATTCCATTAGTTGGGCAACAAGTTCACACTTGGGCCAACAGCATAGGCCATCTACATAACCTTATGTTCAAAAGTTTTCAAGCTTCTAATCGGTCCTCCCCTCATCTTCCACTATGCATAACCTCTCCCTCTTCTTTTTTCTTGCATACATCAATCTAGACAAAGAATTGTTATGGATTTTAATCCATGGGGAGGAGGGTTACATATTTTTTCATCCATCTACAAGAAGGTTATCCAACTTTTCATCCAACCACATGAAGTTTATGGGGTCACTTTTAAACCTCTGCACAGAAGGCTATGTCTAGATTAGCATCTCTGGGTGGTTACCTAGTCCATAAGATGCACCAAGAAAAGAAACAATAAGGTAGATCTAGATAGCCTGGTCGTTGAACACATAAACTTGGTTTGGAGATATTGCTACCATCATCTAAACCTCGCATCAAATTCAAAGATATTAAATGACCAAAATGCATGTGAACAGAAAATGGACCCACTTAATTCTCTGGAATACACACTCAACAAAATTGTCACAAATTTTGGAGCCATAATTTTTGAAAACTGACACCTGGCCAAATATGGAGATGTCTTTGAGACCTTCAATGAAGTTTGAACAGGTGTGCAAATCCACTTGATGGTAGTTTACCAAACAACGAGAAAACTTTACAACGTTCCTAGGAAACAACTATAGTACAAGGAACTTGTGTTGACAGATTGGAAAAAAACATTTTGGACATACCTAGACCTGATGTTGTCCTAAAAAGATTGACTTTCTACCTAGATTAGGTGACTGTGGAGATGCAAAACATTTCCATCACAAACTAATGTCCTCCTCCAAGGAAATTATGTGGACTGTATGATTGGTATGATTGGCTTGCCTAAGCAAGGACGATACCAAGCTGCCTCTTATTAGAAGAGTAATGATGCAAAGGATTGTTCACAACTGTTGTTCCTTTTTTTCTTGGAACAAAAAGGGAAATACCCATTGCCAGGAAAGAAGAGAACAACCGCAGGACCAGAACCAAGGGCCATCAGGTTCACAACACTGTTTGAACAGCTAATGTTATTCCCACTGAAATAGTAAGGACAATGATTAGATTTGACTTTCTGAAGCATGCAAGCCACAAACTAAGCCAACGGGGCCGCCCCGCCCATTCTGTAGACTGTTGTCTAACAACTCCACAAGTTGAATTTACATGCCCACATTGTGTATTTTATGTGACCCACTACTAAGTGAAGCATCCATTGTTTATCTATTTTGACTCAGTGATCGGATGAACTGGATTTGAGTTACCAATTGGCTGCAGGGATTCACCTTGGTAATCTATCTTGTAAACCCTCCTACCTCCACCTCAAGCTACCTATGTACTTATCTATGTCAGTGGGTAGGTATCATAGGGTAGTTGCTAGGAAATTTAAGCCGCTACTGTGTTTGTAACGGTGTTACTATGTATGCCGTTACTATGTATGTATGTAAGCAAATTGGTGGGTACTAGGTATGCAAATATGTGTGGATTGTTAGTACATAGCTAACCAACCATGGTTAGCTACTGGAATACAAAGAAAAAGTGTTTCCTGTCCACGTACCATCCATCCTGCATAGCAGGTGCTGGTTCACTCTGGCAACTTGTATAGTAAATACTACAGCTAGGTGCGCCCAATGCTTATTTCTTACATGGCCACTGACATGTCAATGGTCCTGTGCTAAAGCCTTCGGTGAACCAGCACCCACAGTAGTACCAGGTCCTGAATTTTTGTAGGTTGCTTCTAACTATGGTAAATATCCCATCCTAAGACCAAATGAAGATCTTGAGTCCAAATTTAACATTTCTTGGGTAGAATATGGCCACTAAAAGGCCTAACTCAAGGAGGTGAAGGTACCAGTGTGGGTGCTGGTTCACCTTGGCCCTCATGTGAGCTTTGAAAGAAAATAAACCATGTAGGTTAGCCAGGTTGGTCACCAAACACATAAGAACTTCAGATGAATTCACATACTAGGAGTGGGATTTTTTGGGCATGGGGTTCAAAGAGAACTTGTGTCTCATCTCTGAGCTCATCTATAGTTGCAAAAATTAGGTGAGTTGGTAGGGTGAAAGCATGTTAAAGTATATCAATTGGTGATATGTATCAACAAGTAAAAGTAAATTTAATTTTTATTTTATTTTAAGTATTTTAGTCATGCTATAAATTTTGAGGTGTACTTATCATATTAAATAAATCATATATGATCATTTGTAACATATATTATTACTCTCACTAATTTATTTATTTATTTATTGAAAGTTTATTACTCTTGCTACATTTTCCAAATCAAATAAATCAAAAGATGTGTTACTAATGTTTGACCCATTTATGCAATTTGATACACATTTTTTGATATTTGAATTTTTGGATTATGACAATGTGAAGCCTTTCAAAAGTAAGTTTTCCATAAACTCTAATTTGGCATTCAAAATATGTTTTTTGATATGATACTAAAGTGCATGTTGTATTTTTTTAATTTATTAAATCATGCCCCAAACCCTTTCAAAATGCAACATATGAGTGAAATTTCCAAATTAAATCTTTTTGACCTACTTTCAATCTACTTTCTCACAACAAGATAAACTAGCAAATTTTGCAAAGTAGATTGAAAATAGGTTTTTAAAAAGGTTGATACAACTTTTGAAACTTTCAAAAACTTCAACATATCACATTTGATGCTTTTATGTATTTCAAAAGGACAATCTCCTAAAACATGACCTACTTTTTAATCTACTTGTCACAAATTTGTGTTTTTTTTACCTAGGATGATTACTTTTTTAGTATACTTTAGTATGCTTTCACCTGGTAGAAAGATGTGAAAATCATGTCTCCTTAAAGGAAAGGGGTTCATTAACGAGGAAAATTTTTCAATGAACTTTTTTCTCCTTCATGATGCACATTCAACATTTAACAAGTGGACAAGATCTAACCATTGACAAAATCAAATTCAATGAAGATCTATTCATTTATTTGTTTAAAAATCATTCATCTTCCATCAATGGAAGATATCATTACCACAAAAAAATGAAGAAAATCTACAATCATGGGCAAAGCCTTATCTATTTAATTGTAAAATCTCAAGTGGCATCACATTTTTAACATCCTAGGTTTAGTGTTTTTATTCTTTCAATGCAAAGTAATTTTTTTATAAGGCAATTTTGTGTTACAATCTTGTTAAAACATGACCTTTAGATTTTTATCAAATCATTGCCCTTGCTTTAACTGATTTTTAAGCCTTTTGATGTAGCCCCTAGGTTGATAGTTATGAACCTTAAAGGACGAGTGATAAATCCTATAGCAAAATTTTTGTGACATGTGTCCTATGCATATCTTATTGCAAGCATTATTAAAATATGTTTATTGACTTTTTTAAAATTGCTTTTGAATTACTCTTTGAATTAGAATCTTAGGACTTTCGCATAGCCTTTTTCTCTTTTTTGTCTTTCCTTCTTTGTATTTATTCCTATAGTCGATTTGTCCATGGTTTTTTGTCACAAAATTTTTATTAAGCATTAGTTAAATATTACTACCTATGACTAATTACAATCTAATAATGGTTTTTTCCCCTTGTTTTTCTTACAAGTAGATGTGGCAAGGATAGCAAATTGACAAAGCATAAAGGAACTTGAGTTGAATTGGCAAAATTGTGGAGTTCCAATAGTTCACAAATGGGTCCATGTAAGTCAATTTATAGGTTAGAAATAATTTTTTTAGTTTCAATTTCTTTTGCTGTGGGACTTGGACTCATAAACACTTCCACATAGTACTTCAAATCTACCTCCTATTGGTCAACATATTGCAATTATATTTCTTCATCATCTTGAATAGATGTTATGTTCACTAGTTGTGTGGTAATTCCATCCTCCCCCATTGTTAACCTTCATCAACCATTCCATCAATACACCATGATCTTAAATGTTAATAGGTTCTATGATGTATGCATCACTTGGTCTTGTCTTGTGATCCATGGCCTTGGGATTGAATGTGTAAATTCTTATTGCTTTAAATCCGTTCATGATTTTTTTTTTAGAATGTTTAATCTAAAGCCTTGTCCACTTAGTTAGCAAATGTGCATTTTTTAGTTCACAATTATTACTTTTAACTATGACATTGTTTCTCTCTTTCTTGAAAGAAAAATTTGAAATGCTTGAAACAATTCACATCTTGAGGTTATAGGGGATGGGAAATGTGAGAAGGTAAGGTGACCATATCTAACCCAAATTCCTATGCTTGTTCTATGGATTTTAACATAACATATGAACCATGCCCATCTAATACCAATATATGTCTATTTGATTGAAATATCCCTCCTAAAATTGACCTTTTAAAAAATGAGCATAATTCTTTGTTTTTGTTTAATTGCAACAACACTCATGTCCCTAATTTTTAATGTCTAATGTAATATTGTTGAATCCTTTCACCCATGAATATGTAACGAACCCCCAATTGCATTTGCAACATAATTGACTATCAATCATCCTTGATTTTGTTTTGCCATTCATCTAGAATAACCTTTAAATGTTTTAAGATTCTTAAAGCATTGATGGGGGATCTTCAAAAGATCGATAGTTTATTCATTTGGATGTTACTTTTATGTTTTACTTTATGATTCAAATGCATGCTTTTGGTGGGAATCCAATGTGCTTACAATGGGGGGAAGTCAGATGTTTTTCAAGGTCATTAATGTGTTTTGTGTTGGAATGTAAAGATGTTGTCATGCATTGAATCTTAAAGTCTTATTTGTTCATTCAAAAAAATGTTTATACCACAAAACCTTAAATCTTGTAATCTTACATTAAGTCACTCCCATTACCAAACAAATATTTTCATTGATTAAAGTAGGCTAGTGATTTATTATGTAGTTTTACACTTTATACTAAACATTTAGATTGTATCCTTGGGTATAATTTTAGTAAAATTGTGTTATTTTACACCTATGACCAAACATTTGGTGTTAAGGTTAGAAATTTTTAGGCTAATTAATGCCATGAACATCCTAGTAAGTAGTTAATGAGTAGTGCTATATTTATTTATAGACTTTTATTTATAAGGGATGAAGCTAATGGGGTGGTTAATCTTTGAAGATAATGATTAATATTTGTTATCCAATTAATTAATGAAATATGTGAAAAAGATTAAGATAAGGAGAAGAAGATAAGGAAATCCACATGTGTGGTGGGCAACCTTCCTTAGTTCTTTATTTATCCTTTGAAGAGGAAGGAGAATTATTACAATACTCAAGGTTGCATGGTAGCAAGAAATACGGAGAGGTTGGGAACGTTGGTAGGAGAACCATGTTGAACTTGGTGTTGTGTAATGGAAAATGGTTGAAAGTTATGTGAAATCAAGTGCATTATTTCTTTTCATTTATATTGGCTTTTTAAAAAATAAGGAGTTCCTTCTTAATTGATGTAAAATATTAATTTTTTAGTTTGATTCTTGTTCTTTTTTGCAATGAAATTACTTTTTATACTTGCTACTAAAGTATGAAAATAGGGCTATTGCAAGAAGGTAGTTATCATTACAAAGCATTAACATAAAAGTAGCATTAGATTTACGAGTTGAGAGGGTAGATTAATGTGTAGATGGCAAAGCCATAGTTATAAGAAGTCTATGGGTATTGTAGATGGTAAGCAACAATTACAAGAGAGGTTTGCAAGTGGCTATGAGTTTTCTGTCAAGTCTACAAATGACAATAGGTGCAAGACAGTAGTTAACACAGGATGGTAGCTATTATGAGATGGTAGGCAAATGAAAGATAGGTCTCACTTATATATCTTTCTATTTTTATTTTTTATTTTTTATTTACTCGACAATTCTTTCCTTGATGGTAATTAGGTTGTCGGATCCTATGGTTTTACACTTGGCTTGTAAGCTTGAACAACTTTTTTTTATAGAAATGCATGGAATCACTCCCATCACCAAACATATTTTTATTTTAAATGGGATGCAAAGAACACCCTAGTGTTCAAATATTTAACCCATGACCAAACACAAAACAATTTGCCCAAATGTGAGTTATAAAAAACTAGACACAAGATTTCCACACATGTTCAGTTGTAACCAATGTAGTCAAGGCGATTGACCAGCCTAGGTCAGAACTTTTGCTTCAATCAATCATTAGCCTATGTTCAGTGATGTGCATAGATACTCTACATGGAATATGAGTTGAAGACAAAAGACTTCTAATTAAAAAGTAACCAATAAGATCCATCAACCTCGCATCCACTTTCCATATTCCCAATATCAACATAAACCATGGTTTGGATTTCACAAGGAACATGGTTCTGCAGAATCAGATCAATTTGCATCGAAAGTCTCCAACTTGGGTGTGAACTTTGACTTTCTATTGCATCTTAAAGGAGAGAATATTCTCAATTTGCATATTTGTTGTACTTTTTGTTTTTGTTTCTTTACAGGAAATTGATAGGTGTTTTCATGAGCACCCATCTTTTGCCACCCTTTAGGTTAATTGGTCCTTTGATGCGCTGATTGTCCATGAAGCACATCTTTTGGACAAGTTGAACAAATTTGTGACATGCAATAGCACGATGATGGGTGCAAACTTGAACTCATGAGGCATCTAAAGCATCCAGGACTCACCTAAGACAACAAGAGTAATACAAGCCTCAGATGAAAATGTTTAAGTTTGGATGAATGAAAAGAATGTAATGTAGTGTCAAGGCAAATATTCAGTTGGCTGCTTTTGAATGTCAATTATTCTTGGGTTCAAATTTTTTAAGGTGTATCACCCAGAACATAGTAAATCTCAGCTGATTCAAACACCCCAGTAGAGAAGAGTCAATTGAACAGTTATACCAAACTATTCAAAGTTGTAGTGGATAATATACTTAATTGATCAGATTCTTTCCCAAGAACCATTTGGCCAAACAATATCTAATCGGAAACCATAAGCTAGCCAAACGACAACTAGCTTATTATCATTGAAATATTCCTCCAAGACAAACTGCCATGGAAGTTGCACTTGCTAATTCCCATGTGATCTTACTTACAACCCATAAAAATAAACCCCATTGTGGGTCACCTACATAGCTGTTAGAATTCTTGTGCATGCCAGGGTCCAATGATGGTACCACTTTCGGATAATAAAGAATTTTGAGATCACGTGTAGCCATGGCACACTAAGAGGGATGACCAACTGCACAGAAAGATTTTCAACCTGGCAAGATGAGCTCTTGCATGATTTTATTTTTGTCTGTGAAAACTACCAGATCCTTAAGAAGCACATTATATGTCCCTGAGAAACAGAGTCAGATATCAAGTTTTGCAATACCACCATGATCAGTCTGTTGGCCCACAAGGTTTTGAAACCATCACTTGACCTTCCATACATAAAAATAAACATGTCACATACTTGTAAGTTGTGATTCTGCAAACTTGATCCCATGATGACCAAATGCAATATATACCGGAAACTTGTTCCAATGATGATCAAATGCAATATATACCAAACTAGTGAGTTCTGGAATGTCTAGCCTGGGGAGGTGTTTATTGAATTTATTCTTTATACATGGCTAAAAGTTCCTTTTTTCCCAGATTTCTTGCATATTATTGATACCAGTATCACTATCTCTGAACAGAGGAAGTTCTAAGGACATCCTTAGCTTTTTCCCTGTTTTTGATTTATTTAATTTCTTTCAATAAGATGGGGAGAAGGGCCTATATCCCCTTTTCTATAGAATAGCTAGTCAAAATACAAATCACATGGTCATCATGTTTGTTTAGGTTTTCATCATTGGCAATTTGATATCTTTTTTTAAATAAATCTTTAAACTTATCAAAATGGTTTGTGATTCTACAAAAAAATCCTAAACTTATTTGAGGGGTAAAATGACAGAGATTTGCCATGTCCATTAAAGCCACTAGAGAAACACAGGCCAATCTTTGTTTACAGCAGTTTAATCAAGCAATGCACAAGATAGTCAAACAAGAAACCTTGTATACTTACTTACAATTTACACCACCTCCATCATAACTACACAGCCACATTCACAAACGTAGTCCCATAGTTTGTGCCCCTGCCATTAGCCTAGGTCAAAAAGGGTAAAGAATAAAGGTAAGCATATAAAGTTTTAATTACCAATGAGGTGAGCCAGCATGTATCCAAGGGGCCCAGTTTTTTTTCTTGAGGAGAGGGGGGCGAGTGTTGAATTTTGTTATTCTCAATGTGTTCCCATCAAGTTTTCACTGTGTTCCCTAACATGTTCCCAATAGCACCTCACTTTACTGCCCATCCTTTGCGCTAAGTTTCACTCTTGTAAACCTATATAATCAGCCCAAAAGGAGGAGACTATAATAGACCTATTTTGGGATTGTTCAAAGCTTGATTGAATAGTTGGGATCCTCCTTGCAATCAATTTCCCATTTGTTCCCAAAAAAAAGCAATTTAAATGCATGATTAAATTGTTTCATGATGGGCCTATCAGACATGCCCATCACAAAAGAAAAAAATTGAACTTTGGGGTCCCCACAATTATTTAATATGATGTCATAATTACACAATATCCCTCACCCAACCTTTTTTTAACCCCTTTCATTAATGCATACATTTTGCAATTCCTTTGATCAAGTTTGTGATTGTTAGATACTTAATATGTATAGACATTGTTTCTACTAATACTCCCAAGGGCCATTGCAACTACAGTAGTACACAAATTCCAAAGCCATAGGTATGTCATATAAACAAATCCATTAGAATCAGTACACAAAATTTTGTACAAATGCTTTCAGAATTATGCATAGCTGGAAATATGTGACCCAAAGAAAAAGTTATCCGAAGGAACATTCTCTTGATATACACTCGTAGTATCTGACAACATTTATCTTTCCTTGAATTCATGTGACTATGCAATACTGCAAGGTCTGAGCAACAAGAGCCTGTGCTAACAAATTAGTTGACCAAAACAAAACCAGCCTTCTCTCAAGAGACTTGCGCGCCATGGGCCATTGTATCTCAATGCACTTATGTGTCAGAATAATAAAACATTTTTTCACTTATTATACAACATTCAACAATCAACTATGTTGTAAGAAACGTTCTATCCACAACTGCAAGACTTCACTAATAAGAACACGTGCTAATAAGTTGGTTCAAGATAGATTTGACTGTGTTATGGATATTGGAAGTTGGAACGTGCCTTAACAGCCGTCTGATGCCAGCTTACCTTAGCTTTTGGATAACAACAACTGCTTGGTTGAGTCTGTGAATTTGCAGACCAAGAATGAGTAAGGATTTTCTTGGGGTTTTCCCTTGCCACCAAAGATAGACATTTCCTGACTTACTACTCTTCACTCCAAACTAATGTCTCTGGTCAAAAGGTGACACGTTGCATCACAAATTCAGCATAAATCTTAGTGTTGAGCTGTTATGGAAGCTCCACCGTCATCATTGGCTGGAATTTTTTCCCCCGATGTTTCCAAATGACACGTGTGAAGAATCATAATTGGAGATTAGTTTGATAGACATGTATGCTTTTAGCCAGAATATGAGAAACAGGACTGGAAGACTATGGTGATCAAGATGGTTCTTAGGGTTCATAACTGCGATTCTCAACACAAAAGCTCAGAGATTTACAGTTGGATTGCATATATAATCACAGTTCTTGATTCTTTTGAAAAGATCAAACAATCACCTGTAAAACTGCCAGTTCTTTACTGGTTCTTTTGTGAAAGCAGCCAGTTGTTTCACGTTTTTCAAATAACCAAAATTGGCAATTCTTTGCTTCTGAATCTTTTCCCCCCAGAAAACTGGACCCTACACTATTTCATTTAGACAATAATGTCACCTCTTGTCATGTTTGCCAAATTAGAAATGAGGGCTGAGGGAGAGACTGAAATCTGTGATCCTGAAATATTTTTAAAACTGAAACCAAGGATTCTTCAAAAATGCAAAAAACAGCACAACACTGGTAAATACTACTATCAAAGATTCAAGATTGAATCTTACTAAAAACATGATTTGGACATGGTGTTAAATCAATGGTAAGTCAATGTTAAGTTTTCCTAATTTTCAAGTGCATTCACATATGGATTGTTAGCTAACAATATTAATGACGTGGCTTTGTAGATGGCAAAGGTGTTAGCGTTGGTGGTACCTAACATTCAATCTAGCACAAAACCTGCATCTTAACATTTTTTTCAATGCTAGTTAACAAGGCCAAAAATGATCTTTTAACTCAAAGTTAGCTAGCACATACAAGATGGGGGGTCTAGATCCCTCGTCCTTCCCACTTATTGCCCACATAGAGCAACTATAGACCAGTGGTTGTTTAGGAATTTTTGTTTGTAGCCGAAGTGGCTATCATCCATAGAAAGATGTAGAAGAACAAATGGCGATCATTTAGGTACATTTAGCCAAATCTGGCTGTAAATCAGAAATAAATAATCATCCTTCTATGTTTAGGGGGTACATTTGGTAGTCTGAATGCTCTATGCTGTTAGCGTAGCAAAATAAGTTGTGGCACATAGCAATGTCTTTAGGTGTGAATGCACAATAGCTAGTCACTGCAATAGCTTTTACAATAGCTCTTTCCTGGGACTTCTATCCCCAGTTTGTGGATGGGAGAGTCAAACAAGAAAACACATCAAAGATTTAAAGGCCTGAAACAATCTAGACTGGGAGTGATGTGTGAATTCCCAAATCACTTCCAAAATATTTGTGCCAGATTTTTCATGAAAAAACATAAGTCAAAATTTGGTGAAAATTCTCCAATTTAAAAAAATCATTCTCTCATGTCATTATACGTCGTCATGTGCTATTAAATTGGCACTCAACAATATTGAAACTAACAAAGTCACACACATGAAAACATGCACACACAAATGTTGAAACCCTATTCACATTGAATTGGATTTCAATAACAAATAACAAACTACAAAAAATTATTATCATATAGTAATTACTTTACAAAGTTTTCAACTCATTCCCAAGGTATTATCATCATTTTCCAGTAAGATGTTTGTCTAGATGATATGATCATTAGAACACCTCCATCAAAAAGTAAAATGGCATGCATACTATATTTTGGATCACATATAGTAGCTCAATAGTGTGAAATCCACTTTACACTTTAAAAAATGCCCAAGTAAAATGCCCCTCAAGAGGGCATTTGAAAAGAAGCTAATATTATTTATTTGCCAACAATAATGATTGCCTCCCCCCCACTTAAATAGTCTCTTTGCTAATCAATATTGTCTTATTTTACCTTTATAGTTTTATTACTAGCTACTTAATTTAAATTTGAACTATTTAGTAGTTAGTTTACATTTTAATTTGAACTTGATTCATGACATTTAGTGGTTTTCCAAGCAAACATTATTATGAACCAGCAACCTATATACTTTCAACATTACTTTGAACTACCTCAAAGCAAAGGTTGTTTAAACTCAATGGACCAAATACTTTGTAAGGACCAAGTTCTTACCCCTTATACCCTCACCACTTGATTCATGACCATCTAGTGGTTTTCGAAACAAACATCAAATTATGAAGCAACAACCTATATACTTTTAACATTATTATGAACTACCTCAAAGCAAAGGTTGTTTGAGTTCAATAGACCAAACACTTTGAAAGGACTAGGCCCTTACCACCTATAGCCATGTCACATTTCAATGACCCTTAAAAATTTTACAAGCAAACATTCATAATATCCAACATTGGGTAGTTGAACAAGATCATACAAAATGTTTCACAAACCATAAACACATGGAATTTAGTGGATTCCAATCTTCAAACCAACTTAACTCTTGTATGTTTTTTTAATTTTAGTGTTTTAAATAACACTTTATAGATTGTCTAAACATAGATTGAATTTACTTGACCAACAAGAAGTACCTGTAACACTATTTAGAACTAGCCTTTCAAGAAATCGACGATGAACATGGATAATGTTCTTGCCAAATTGGCGTTTTATCATTGCACTTGTTTAGGGTTATCACCTACAGACATCGAACATGCAGATTCTACATAAGCAACAAGTTTTGGATTTTTTGCAGCAACTTGATCACTTTTTGTTACTCGTAATTTTACCTAATGATGCATGTAATTGTGTTTATACATCCTCTTGTAAACTTTCTTTTTCTTGCAAGGATCCAAAATCTCCTCCTCACTTTCCAAAAATAAATCACCTCCACCTTCGTCTACCACAACTCCCACACTATCATCCAAATTAGTGTCTTGTGTTCCAACAAGATTGACATCCCTATTGTCCACTTGAGGATTTTGGCATCAGTAGCCATCAAAACAATCTTCTTCAAGTTCAAGAGCTTGGCAAGGAGCTCATTTTATTTATTTATCAAATTCCCCATGTGTCATGCCCGTACATGGCCTCATACATGATGGCCAATTATGCCTTTTAAGGTTAATGTACGCTTTTAAGGTAAGTGTACGTTCTTAGGGTTTTAGCTTGTTGGTGGCTATATAAAAGGCCAAGCTCTTCCCTTCTCTTTTTAGTTTTTCTATAATTCTTTTGTTAGGAAAATTTCCTCCATAATCAAATTGGAATTTTAATTGTTCACGGTGGTTATTGCATGGCCACCATCTACATACACTACATGTTCATTCCTTCTTTGTAATTCAATTCTAGAAAAACTTTACTCTTTGTTGCTTAATGTTGAAAGCGGCAAATTTCTTGTGCATTTGAATTTTTGAGTTTTTGGTGTTGGTGTTGGTGTTGGTGTTGTTGTTACTATTGTTCCTAGTGTTGCTATTGTTGGTGTTGCTGTTGTTGGAGGGAGCTTGCGTTACTACATGAAGGAGCTTGTGTTGTTACATTTCTACTAATAGAGCCGGGATCTTGGAGCAAGTTTCAAAGTTTTTTTTTTCTCTTTCTCTTTCAAGCACAGAGACGCGCACTCTTGTGGCGGTTGAAGACTCTTGAAACTCCCAAGTAAATTTTTTTTTTAAAAACAAAAATTTCTGCCATTGCTATCGAACGCCATTGTTGCAAAGTGCCATTGTTGCCAAGCAGCGTTGTCGCAACTTACAACGACGCGAGTTGCAACGTTATCACAAGCTCTTATAGCCACAAATAACGACGTACATTGCAGCGCCGTTGCAAGTTGCAGTGTTGCAAGTTACAGTGCCACTACCACTTATAGCAACGCAAGCTATAACATTGCCGCGAATTCTTACAGTCGCATGAGCTGTAGCTCTTATAGCCACACGAGCTTGCAACATTTGCAACCGTTAACCATTGCCACAGAGCTCACAAGTGTTCTGCGATGCCATGACCTTCAACGTCACATCACCAATTTTCGTCCATCCAAGGACATCCGTCGAACTTTTGTCCATTAGACCTCCATCCGTCCATGGACTTTTGTCCGTCCACAGACTTTCGTCCGATGTTCGTCGGACTTCCATCGGACTTTTATCCAACTGCCATCCTACATCCTACGTTTTATCAACCTGCCATCATGCGTCTTACATTTTGTCATCATATGTCATGTATTCTATCATCCTGCATCATGCGTTCTACTATTTTACCGTCCTACCTTTTCGTCCAATGTCCATTTAATTTCCATCCAACCTTTGTTCGACCTTCGTGTGACGTCCATTTGACCTCCATTTGACGTTCGTCTGTCACTAATCATTCTTAGTGATGCATCGTATTCTTCAAATCGTACATTGTGTTAGAACTTAGTAGTTAATGTTTTATATTGTTACAAAATTTTAGGGCATGGGACAACACCACGTCCTCAGATGATGAGAGCACTATCGCTCAGCCAGAGGCCAAGTATCAACTATGAAGTAACACATAATCCTTTGAACTGATTTCTTTAAGTTCATAATCTTCACAATAGTACCATCAAGCATCTACAGCACCACTGCCATCTAGTACAACTCCTACCAAGAATTTAGGTTCAGGTTACACTACATCAATGGTACATCATAGTCCATTTGGAAGGGTTCATCAGTGGGGTAAGCATGTTGCTGCACTTGTTTTCACACTGTCATCATATATTCCGTTGTAAGTTGTTACCTCTACACCCATATACACCATGGAGGTCAATAATTCCTCTGGGAGAATTGAGAATTTCAGTGGAAAGTCAGGTGTTATTTTTTTGAAGGAGTTCAAGGCAATTTTCTCAACTATGGTCTGTGAATTGAAGCTCAAGTATGGTGTTAATTACATCGAAGCATTCGCATTCAAACAATTGGCCCATTATGTGCACTATGAGGCATTAGTTGTCTACGAGTAGCATTCTCCAAGGATTTTGGACGTCACCCAGATCCCCAATCCAACTTATGCCACAGCCATCGCCATCACTTCTCAAGCTGCACTGCAAACTGCCATTACACATCATGGGACTATGCCCAATAATCCAGATCCGATACCTACTTTAGTAAACCTTTCTCCTCAACAACTCATTGTTGCTACTACAAACATTCCTCCCACCATCGATGCACCAACTTTTGCTGATCCAATGGGGGAATTCTTTCGAGTTCTTAAACTAGAATTTTTGGTGAAGAATTTTGCAGCTCGCCACATTCTCTCGGCAAAAGGATGAAACCTTCAAGATGCTTTACAGGAGGTTTCTCAAGCTTAAAGAGGATATCCAGAACATCACAGACCTGGAAGTTGCCCATTAATATCTTCATTCATTAGAAGGTACTCCGACACTCCATGCGCAGGTTTTGCAATGGGTTTTTGTTGAATTTGGAGACTTGCACATTTTGTTGGATGTGTACAACATTTTTGAAAAGTTGGAACTGGTTCATGCACACTATGAGGCTAGTACTATGAGGCCTCCCTTATGTTCAAGGCTTTAGCTTTCACTAGTTGCACTAACCAGATCATCACATTCTTCTTCAAGGGCTAAAACAGTGCATTTGGCTACACCCATCCTACCTTTTTGCAACTACTATGGCAATCTTGCCCACAAAGTAAATGAATGCAACATTCCTTCTAAGGATCTTTTTTGTGATTATTGTGGGAAGGGACATCAGGAAGCTGTTTGTTTTGCCAAGTTCCCAAAAAGGAAACAACTCCGATTACCACGACAAAATCTACCAAAATCTTCCGCTACCCCTTAATTAAAAGCCAAGGCACCTCGGCCTTCCACTCAAACTTTCCCCACCAAAGGTAATTTTAGTAAGAATGCTAAGAAGAAAGAGCACAATGCTAACAAGAGCAAGGTGCTTCAAGCCCATGCCATTCAAGTTCAAACTTTATAAAATGAACTCGAATCATTGAGGGCCCAACTTGTTAATCTAAAAGGCAAATCTTCCCAACCAACTAATCATGCCTAACCTATACAAGGTTCAGGATCATGGGAAGGACCTCCTAGGTCATTCTATGGCCTCTCACATGATGAAATGGTTGAGGAGTATGTTCTTTTTAATGCACACAATTCTAATTTCACACCAGAATTCACTACTTCTTTTTGCCCTTCCTATGTTACGGCACAAGAAACTAGTGTGGCACCCAGAGTTTCTGCCACTAGGCAGGTAATTCAGACTGATGGACTCGCATTTGGTTCAAGTCCTATTACCAGGGCTAGAGGAGCCCGAGCAGTCATGCCACAATCTTTTCGTCCTTTCAATACGGAAGAAGAACGCACCTTGTTGGTGAGGGGGGAACAGATTACTACACCACAAGCTGCTAGGGCATCAAATTCCTGTGTTTCAAGAGTACATGTACATCAGGAAAACACACAATTTTCCACTGATCGACTTATGGAGTGCCAATTTCAAATGCGTGAAATGGCACAAAAGCTTATGAATACATCGTTATTTAGTTTGCAAGATTTGAAACTAAACACCAGGGACATAATTATAGTACTAGAAGATACCCTGAACACTACATTAGGTCCTCTACCAATCCCTAATCCACATGCTACAAGGGTCCCATTCAACACCTTAAAGAGACATTTGATTGGCTCACATATAACAAATGATGTTCGTAATCTGGTCATTAGTTCTAGCCAGCTAAACTAGTGGGCTCTCTTACCTCTAATTTTACATTCACATATCAGAAGGGAGTTAAAAACACCTCACTTGTGGATTTATTATTCAGCAAAGGCGTTGTGGATAGCCATTTTCTTCACAAAGTCTCTCATTCATTTCCAAAGGTGGTACTTAGTGAGAGAACTTCCATCGCCACCAGAGTTACCATTGTCGACAATACTGAGTCAACAATTCAAGTGAGAGGACATACACCCAAAGTGGTACCTCTTGATACAAGTGCCTAACCAATGATTCTTGGAGTTCAATTCGCCAAAAAGATGGGCATGCTTGACTCTAAACTACGAAAATCTATGTGACAAATTCACACTGTTAGTGGGAGTGTAGAGGAGGTACTTGGGGAAAGCTCGGATTTGATTACACTTAACTTCAATGAAGGTACAGATCAGGAGCCTTATTTACAGGTCAGATGTTTAGTCACCAATGCCACCAGCTATGATGTGCTCATTGGGCAAAAGGCCTTGTTTCCACCAGGTTTCATAATTGACAATTGGTTCAAGCATGCAAACTATCAAGTGGATTGGGAGACTAATGGGCACCACCTGGGATACATGCCCCTTGATTTACATGGAAACCGTAGTCCTATGGCTCACCATTGTATGTTCAAGGAAGCACACACTATTTCTTACATCCAATAAGCTAGCCACGAATGGATAGAGAGAGATGAAGAGGAAACAACTTACACCCAAGCTATTGAAAGCCTGAGGGTGGTTCCTATTGACATTTAACACGAACCAAAGGTTTTACAGAAGTTCAAAATAGCCACGAGCCCTTGGTCAAAACTTTGTCTAATTTTGAGAACATGGAGAGCCATGATGAACTAATTAAGCCAGTACTTCGTGAACTAATCACTTGGACACCACCTAAGGAGGGGATTACATTACTAGAGTTTTTTGGTGGTATTAGTACAGGTCTCGAAGCCTTACTATAATCAAGGATGGTGGTTCAGAGGTATTTTTATGTAAACATTGATCCTATTGCAAGGCAAGTGGTGGCATCAAGAATGATGGAACTCACAGGCACAACAGTTTTCAACCACTGCATGGAAGGCCAGTTTCAGTTTCTTGCCTTTTAACATACAACTAATTCAAAAAAAACATATGGAATTACTTGGCCCCGTGGACCTCATCATTTCAGTTAAGGATTTCGAGCGGTTGGATTTGGAAAAGCTTGAGTGACATAAGATCCAGTCTCTTCACAGACATGGTATGATTAATCACCTTGGTTCAATCCATTTCTCCTACGCTTGGTTATGTAATTGAGAACACCCTTTCTTAACTTAACCAAAGGGAAAAAGTCGAAGAACACTACATGCTAATCAAGCATTACCTTGGAGAGCCCCTCCTACTCGATGTGACACAATGCAAAACCTATGCGCACCAACTGCGCAACTAGTGGACCAACCTGGTACCACTCTCAGTTCTGCAACTAGCTTTGAAATACATCATCAAAGACCCCAACCTGCAGGTTTCTCACATATTGGATGATCAAAGCTCTTGCCAACCATGTACAAGGCAAGATAAACCTCCTTGGTTTCTTGCGAACACAATAGGAAAACCAAAAAATGCTTGGCCCACCTTTGTCTCCTTCCAAGGAGCACACTCCTTTCAAGGAGATGGACTAGGCCTGGTGTATCGTCATGCTTCAGCCACTTGGGATGAACCAAGCCCAGAAAAAAAAAGGGGGGCTATGGGGTTCCAAGCTGGCACTACTAGTCACACTAAGGTGATTAGATTGGAATGTAACGCTCTATTGGGGAGAGGCATGGACCTGAACTCCCTTACATGGTTGTTGGTAACTTGTGTACTCTTTCAAATGTACACAACACCAACACTGATTCAATCAACTTGCAGTTTTGGCGATGCGATCACATGGCACCTCGACCAAATACACTTGCCTATCTTCAACACTCTACATTTCACTTTTAGTGTTGGGGGGGAGGAGGTACCATGTAGTTTGACTCAAGTTGTGTCTGATACACCTAGAGGTACATTAGTTTCTGGAGAAACAATTACAACTTTCTACAAATTTATGTAGTTGGATAGTGGAGAACCCAATACACCAAGTTCTTCAAACACACTTTCAAATTCCATTCCATGTGTTTCCAACTACCTTTTCGTTATGGGGAACCAACTCACCAAGAAAGAAAGAGACCAGGTCATAGACTTGTTAATTAAGTATGAGAATGTGTTCGCATTCTCAATGAAAGACTTGGGTAGGTGTAAGACCATGTAGTTCTCTATAGACCTTACAGATGAAACATCCGTTTATCGAAGGAGGCATAGGTTGAGTAAGCATGAGTGTGAACTAGTAGATGAAAGATGCAAAGAGCTCCATGAGGCCGGTCTCATTCAACCATCAAGTTCTAATTTCATAACTGCTACAATAATGCCAACAAAAAAAGATTTAACTAGATTATGGACTAAAAAAAGGATGTGCGGGGATTATAAGCCTTTGAGCCTAGTTACACCTCAGGACAAGTACCCCATGCCCATCCTTGAAGAATTGTTTAATAGCATTGGAGATTCAAACATCTTCACAATTATGGATTTAAGGCAAGGCTTCAACCAAATTATGCTCACTACGATGGATCGCAAGAAAACAACATTCCATGGAAGCAATGAGTTGTGGGAATGGCTTGTGATGCCTTTTGGATTGAAGAATGCACTTGTCTTCTTTCAACGAATCATGGACCAGGTTCTCGAAAGGGTAGATTTCTTAAAGTGCTACATAAATGACGTCCTAATGCATAACAAAGGACTTGTGCAACATTTGGCTCATATTGAGGAGTTATTCAAGAGGCTCCACAAAGTCAATATGAAAATCCATCTTAAAAAGTGTGAGTTTATTGTCACATCAGTAATCTACTTTGGACACAGAATTTTGCCAAATGGTATTATGGTTCATTGGGCCAAAGTAATAGCCATTTTGGAAATGCCCAATCCTATTGATGTTCACACATTGAAGAACTTCATTGAATTATGTAATTACTATAGAATTTATGTCTAAGATTTCAGTACTATTACTCATCCTCTCTATGCATTATTAAAGAAAGATGTTGCTTGGACATGGAGTGATGAAACTTAGGAGGCTTTCAACACACTCAAGGAAAAGCTTTCAGAGTTCCCCATTCTAAGAAAACTTGATTTCAACAAGGTCTTCATTCTACACACTGACTAGAATGTTCTTAGTATTGGAACTATTCTTGGCCAACTTGATGAGGAAGGCAAGGAATATGTTATTGCCTATGCATCCTAAAACAACAAGGCTGAGAGTAACTACTTTTCATATGAGCCTTACTGTTGTATGGGCCGTCATACATTTCAAGCCTTATCTTTATGGCACCAATTTCACTTTGTATGTTGACCACCAGCCTATCAAGTGGTTGATGACCAACGATAAGCTTACTGGTAAGTTAGTTCATTGGGCACTTATATTTAAGGAGTATGAGTTCAAGGTTATTCACCGACCTGGTATTACACATCAAAACGCAAATACCATGTCGCGGAGACCCCTCACTACCTCTGAAATTTTTTCAGACCAAGCAAGACTTTGACTAGATTCCAACAATACATGTATCTAATGCATTTAGTTACATTGTAATATTACAATGTAACTTGGTTGAGCATCCCATTGTGGATATATGGGAGGACTTGGACACTTTGAGGTTTTTTCAGCATGGGGAATACCCTCCCCAAGTTACATCAAGTCATCGGGATCACATACAACAACGATCCAAACGCTACTCATGGAGGGACAATCACCTCGTTCGATGTTTACCACAAGGTGATAGAATGGTTCCTCCACCACATGAACAACCTAGTCTTATTCAAAAAGTACACTTGAAGCTTGGATACTTTCGAATTAAGTGTATTTATAGCCTTCTCGCTCCTCATTACCATTGGAGAGGTATGTATGCTCAAGTCCGAGACATCATTACTAGGTGTGAACAATGTGATAGGGTGAGAACTTCTTTCTCCTCTCAACAACTCACACTTTCTCCACTCCCTATTCAAAGCATGTTCTATCGTTAGTCATGTGATTTAGTTGGAGAGTTACCACAGATCTCCAGGGGTAATGTCTACATCATGATTATGATTAAGCATTTTTCAAAATGGGTCAAGCTTGTTGCGCTACCGGACAAGTCATCACATAGCACCAACCGAGCTTTCTTACAATAGGTCTTAAGTAGGTTTAGGGCTTGTGCTGAGTGCCTTATTGATCAAGGATCAGAATTCAAGGGAGGATTCCAAGACCTACTTGACCATGCTCTCATTGACCATCGTCGGACTTCAAAAAATCATCCCCAAGCTTATGGCCTTGTAGAAAAGATGGTTTAAACGTGCAAGAAGGGACTTTAGAAGATTTGCTTCACTAGGAACAAAGAGGATTGGGACCTAGCCTTCCCTTACATCACCATGGGTTACAATATGTCCAAACACGCCTCTTTGTCTCATTTTTTTCCTTACCTTCTACTTTTTGGGAAACATCCCATTCCACCCTCTTCCATTACTACTCAAATGGACCAGGTTGTGGATTTGGACTCCCTAGCCACTTGGGTTAAAGTCATTGCAGAAAGGGCTGCTCCATTCAAAAGGGTTATGCCCATGGCCATGGAAAACTTGTCCATTACACAACATCGAGACACCTTACGGTATGCACACACACGAGGTGGTAGTTACAATTTGATGTTGGTGATTTTGTGTATCTCTAGTGGTAACCCAATGATACTCTAAAGACTTCTTCCGATCGCACTATTTTGAGGATTAAGGTGATCAAGCCTTTAGGTGTGTTGAAGTTGCAAGGAGTTGATGGACGCACAATTCGGGATCATTCCAAAAATTGTGCGCCTCACCACTTGCCGAACTTGGATCCTACCATCATCACGTTGACTTGGATTCCTCCACTTGATTATCCATGTCAGGTATGTCAAAGGACAAACGATGCTAATCAAATGTTACTTTGCGATAACTGTAATGGTAGATACCATCTCTTCTACTTCAAGTTGGAACTCACTCAAGTTCCTGTCAGCAATTGGTACTATTCATCATGTTCTCCTACAACACCTTGATTTTTACTCAGACCATGCCACACTTTTCCTGACTCAGGTCTAAGGGGGGATACATGATAATTTCATCTCAACCTCCTCTTGTGCATTGTGTATATATATATATGTGCATGCATCTATTTTTGGTTGATTAGTTTATACCTTTGATTGGCTTTAGTCTTTTTGTTTAGTAAAGTTTACTATGGATTTATACACTTATGACACCGTACGTCACGACACTACACGTCACGACACATGGCCACAATAAGGTTAACCAGAAAACCTAAGGAAGGAAAGCTCCTACAACTTCATTTTGAAAGACCTTTCCCACATAGAAACCCCCCATCTTCATTGACAACCCCAATAATTTTAAATTGCATACTATTTATATGGTCCTAGATTATTCAAGTTTAAAAGTTACAAATAACTGCAATGAAAAGAAAAATATTTTTTTACCTATGTCACTATGCCAAAACTTGACATTTATGATTAGGACAAATATGACTAATGACCATTTTCTAGTCATATAGTCATATATGCCATGTTTTTGTGCCTAGTTGTATTCTTGTAACCATGGATATGACTACATGACTAAAATTCTTCATGGAAGGTAGATGCAAGGTTGAGTGGCTCACTTTCGTGACATAATGACATTTTTTTCTTGGGCACCTTTTGTTCAAATGTTTATGGTAATTAATATATTTATATACACAATAATTGGCAATTGAATTTAAACTAACAACTTCATTATGAACACATCCATGTGGTTATTTTTGGAAAAAAGTTCATTTGTAATGAACTTTTAAAGTCTAAAAATAGGGACTAGTTGGCTAGATTCAAAATTAGAAAATGCAAAAATTTGTAATGATTTCCATTCTAAATGTGTTATAGTGATTCATATAGATTATAATATGAGATGAGAAACTCAAATCATGAATCCTTCCCATGAAAATTTTAGCAAAATGATAGTTATGGACTTTTCAATGGTTAGAATTGGACCACATTTTCACAAGTCCATAGAAGGTGCAATTTGAACTATTTTTCAATTTTTTTCCCTCATAAGAGAATGTTTCCATAAAATTTACTTGGGGCACTATTAATATGGACTCCTATCACTACATGACATATGTTTGACCAATAAAATAAGAGCAAATTTTCAACTCATCATTTAACAAGTGTTGGTTTTGGACTTTTATGGAATACAAAATTTATCAATAATGACACACTCAATTTTGCATCCACCCTAGATAGGATTATGTGACTACAAATCTTCTTCATGACACCATATAATTATTTAATAATATACAATTTGAAACATTAAAAACTTATGAATTAAAAGGGAAAAGAATTAGACGGTAGACATATGTACCTAGTAAGCATATTATAAGCTTATAGATGATTAAACACATAATTAGTGCACAAATAAATAATTAATACCTTATCATTTCTAGAATTTGTTTTTTAGAGTCACTAATTATTTAATGTGAATTTTTAGATAGTGGCAAAAAACAAATTTGGGGGAATTTTTTTCCATTCAAAATAACATTCCCGAAAAATGGAAAACAAATTGCCAAAGTTCTTGAAACCATAAAATTAAATGAAAAATTGATGCCTAGAATATAATTAAAACATTTAAGTTGAAACTTTTGCTCAAAGGTTTATTTAAATGAATATATACTTTGAATTTTTTGACATTAAATAATGAAATATATTTTTATTAGTGATATTTAGTGAATTTCAAAAGAAATCCACCCCAAAATGGCATTGTTTTTCATGCTTCTATGTGATGGGTAACAAAACATATAAAATTTGATAAAATTATGACATTTAAATAATCTTAATACTTTGTATAAAATTTTAAAATGTTAAAAATAATTACATACATACATACATACCATGTTGATTTAAAATATGTTTATAAACATATTTTATTATTTACAAATCATTTTATGAAAAATAAAATAAAAAATCTTCAAGATATCATTGTTGTTCAAATGTATGAAATAGTGAAGATTCAAATGCATTTTCAGTCAAATTTTTTGATATTTTGGTTTTTATTTTGATAGATCTATAGAACTTGGAAAAATCTTTAAGGAAAAAAAAAAGAAAAAAAAAGATATATATATATATA
>Ga0116231_10002809_pt1 | contig 36298 bp, 25 predicted proteins | sample S1TSphgellanicum_2_FD_89695 | JGI IMG/M metagenome (GOLD analysis project Ga0116231, IMG submission 89695) | Host-associated microbial communities from peat moss isolated from Minnesota, USA - S1T2_Fd - Sphagnum magellanicum MG | ecosystem: Host-associated > Plants > Peat moss > Unclassified...
AAATTTTTTTTTTAAAAAAGGGGCCCCCCCCAAAACCAAAAAACCTTTCTTTTTAAGGCCCCAAATTCCACCCAAAAAGAAAGGGGAAACCCCCCCCCCTCCCCCCCCCCCCCCAAACAAATTTAATGTGAAAAAATCTGTTATCAACAACCTGCTTATAATGGAACTGGCAAATCAGTTCCTACCGTCACTTTGCAACACACCACCAACCAACTGGCAACTAGGTACCTACCTACTAAAGAAGTAAGTTCTGAAAGTATTGTACTTGTGTGATATCTTGAGTATAGATTTGGGTTTCTTTCAATGCCAACAACTAAATTGTAATGAAATTAAGTAAAATTTTAAACCCACCAAGCATTTGTACTTGGTGAATGAATATCTTCAATCCAGATTTGATTTCTAGCATAGGTAAAATGTTGACAATCAATGACCAAGTTATTTCTTAAGGGAATTTGGAAATGAAATCAAAAACCAAAAAACCTTTAACCCTAAAACAAACTCTCCCCCCAAAACAACTAATGTAAATCTTCTAATAACTTAGACCCTCTCATCCCATAAGGCAATTGCCCTTCTTCTCCAATTCCACTTTGGAGAGGGTTAACATTTTTATACAGGTGCATAAAAATTGTATGAAAACATGAGAGTATTTTTGGTGGATTTGAATTTTCTTTTTTCACACATGAATGGCAAAAGTAGTAAATTGTTTCTATCCTTCTGGCTAAAATGACTTTTCCATTTTTGAGCACATGTGACAATGGGTGTTACCTCATAATAGCAAATAGTGGCTATGAAAACACAAATGAAATATGAATTTGATGAAAACCCATTGCAAAAATGTTTTTTTCCACAAGTTTCAAGATTGAAAAACCTGAAGGTACCAATGTAGGTGCTGGTTCACCTTGGGCTGTACCTTTGGAGGAGTGAAGATTGTGTGAATTGTATGCAAAAACAAGAGATAATGCAAGTTCATCCCAACAATGACAATGGGACTAGATGCACACTTCATTCATGCAGTGGTGATGAAACCTTTAGCCCTTCAATGAAAAATGAGCCAAACGGTGAATTTAGTATGGATGACTTTAGTATATTTGTGATGATCTAGACTATCATTATCATCATGTAATGGTTATTATCATGGTGTGACAAAGTAAGTGAATGAGCACATCATTGATGTTGAATTGTGCCAAAAAGTATTTAAATTTCTTTTTGAAAAAAAATCCCGCACATCTAATTAGACAAGAAATGTGTGTTGTTTCAGTAATTTGTGGTGAATTCTTGAGATGAGAAATTATTACAGAATTTGAGACCCGAGTTCCACTTGGTGTGGATGAACCATAACCCAAACTAGAACTGGAACTGAGCTACTGTTTGAAATTGGATTTGAAATTGTAGCTATTAGCCTTGTAAGTTGTAAGTAGAGGAAGATGGACTTTTTACTTGAGAAAAAGTATGTGTCTGATTTTGGTTTTAAAAAATAATTAGGGTTGGTTTTTTATGGCGAAACCTGAGATTCGGATGTGGTGATCTGGCTAAACAGACAAAAGGCCCAGAAGATGATAGTCATCACCAATCAAATGGCTTCCTTTGGGCCTTCTAATTTTTAGCAAAATTTTTCGGCACTTTTTCCTTATTCAGTTTTGGGTTTAGTGGTGATAAATTCAGCATCATCATATCATATCAACTTGGGACTTACTTATAATAACTACCCACCTATTTTGGTGGTCAATTAATTAGTTATTGTTAGATTGGATTAGGAGGAAGAATCCAAACCTAACTCATGAAATCTTAGTGGGTATTGGCCAACAACACCTTTGTTCAAACCATTTTAGGGTTCAGAGGTTTGCAACTTTGGGGAAGCAGGAAATGGTTTCATATCTTGTGTTGGAAAGGGAGTTTCAAGGATTTGAAACACCAGAGGGTACCATTTGGATTTTGGAATGTGGTTCAATTATGCATCTTGGGTACACCATTACATTAATTATTGCTAAAACAAAGAAGTGATTCAAAAAGTAATATGCATACGTGTTGCATTTGATCACATGATTTTGATGTGCATTGCTCATAGTATCTCCATCCAATCAAACCACAAATGCACATCATTTCATGGGAAAAATATCACATTTTGTTGGGGGGGGAAAAGAAGTAGATTCATGCTATATAACAAGCAAGGAATTACACAACTTCCTCCCAAAACAATAATATGTCACCTAAAGTTGGGTCATTGAGAGCTTCTTTCATGTGCCCACCATATTTAGAAGATTTTTTTTTCTTGTTTTTTAAAAATCGCCAGATTTACATAATAGGTTCGAGGACGTGGCCAAAATATAGCACAGTTAAAACAATTTCCTACTTTCTTCTCTAACATGTAGCCAAATTTGGGTAAGTCCTCTTGTGGATGATGATGGCCAGTCCACGCACCTCACAAAATTGGGGGAACAAAAAAACCACCTGCTCCCAACACCATGTCATCCATCTCTGGTTCAAACAAGTCTACTAAGGGGGAAATGAAAAAAGATAGAAAAAGAGAAAAACACATATGCCCCCCAAAATTTAAAAAGCACACGGGTCAAACAAAACTAGACCTGATGCCTTTTTTTGTTAAACAAAAACTTGGCATATGACCAATCTTGGTTTGGAGTAAAAAATATATATCCCCAAATAAATAAATAAATAAATAAATATTATATATAGGTTTATATAAAAAATTTACCCAAAAAAGAAGAGTAAAGCTTTGGTACACACTTTAGAAGATTGACTCAAAATTTGTATTATGTTGTTGGATTTCTGGGGATAATTTCTTCTTGGAAAGTAAAAAGTAGCTGTCTCTCTGGTGCTGCTGAGATGTTAGGGCAGGGCTGAAACTGGTGATTTTACAGTCTCTAAAACATTGTCAGTTTTCTCCAGCTAATGGGTAGTACTTAACTTGCGAGAGAGAGTCCTTTGGACGGCTGTCAGGATCATATCATTTGCAGAGTAAGAAGGGGAAAAAAAAAAAACAAAGAGGGTGGGTGGGGGGTGGTTCAATAGCCACCCTGAGAACCTCCGGTTATCAATTTTCATTTCTGATAACCATTCACCGACGATTAACAGCTGCTAGGTCTAATTAGCTCGTATTCAACGGTTCTCATGCTGAATTAGCCGTTCAGCACAGTTTCCAAATATGTAATGTATGTTTTGTTTTCGTGTAAGACCTAACGGCTCTTAATGCAAGGATGATTGGCAAAAGATACATAGGAGCTGGAATCAGCCAAACTCGACCCACTCTCTAGAACCTTAAAAATTGGCCTCTGTTGTGAAAGGGATGCACATGTAAAGTGGTAGTAATGCAAAAAAGGAATTCTCAAACATCGAAGAAGTGAGGAAAGTTTGAAACATTTGAAGGATTTTGTTTTTCTTTTTGTAAATCTCAGTTTTTACAGAAGTGTAAGTAAAGTACAGACTTGTCAATCACCACAGCTTCACAGACTGAAAAGGGAGGTTTCAAAATCTCTGAACTGTTTTTGTGTGTGTGTTTGTATATGTTTTGTCAGTTTAACTAAAGGAGATATCTCTGAAGCCCTTACAACACAAGGATCATGTGTTAAGGTTCAATCCCTGTTGAGATTTACATTCCCCTTTGTTTTGGGGGAGGGTGTGGGGGGGGGGGAGTATCTCCCCCAAAAACAAGGGAGTTAGAGCTTATGACCGTGTCTTTGTGTGCCTTGAACAAACCCTAGGTCTACCCCTTAAGAATTTTTGAATTAAAAAGTTTGTAATTATGTTAGGTGTTGTTTGGAGTAATTTTGTGGGCAACCTCTCAATTTGTGCTTTGGGTGGTTCTTTACTTGCACAGAAGAACCTCCGGTTTTGATTTTGGTTTCAATTCTGGTTCCATGCATAAAAAATGTTTCTGACCCCACCAACTTGGGTAGGTGTTTGTAAATATGAACCAGAATGAACCCTAATTGCTACAGTTAGACCAGGTGCCCATCAAACTGGCAACCATTCCTTTAAAATGTTTTGATAAATTTAGAAATATTTCTAAATTTATCAAAAATACTGAAAGGTAAGAAAATACTTATTTTGATATTAATTAGTTGTTCATACATTGTTACACCCATTTTTATTATATGATATGGACATTAAAAAAATGATTGGTGTTTGACTTGAGTACAATGAATTATCATAGTCAAATGGGTTGATTCATTCAATGACCAAACTATTAACCAAAGTGGTCAAAGAGGTGATGTGGTTGCTTTGCTAAACCGATAATTCTCCCATAGTCACAGCCTATCCAAGTATGGTCTATATCTAAGTATGCAATAGAAATGCGAGTCCTTTTGAAGGTAAATATTCAACTTACAAATCACAAATCAATGCATATTTTGAATTCTTATTCCCTTTAAGACAAATATGTTGGTTTTCATGTTTTCAAAACTTTTTTGAACTTGTTGGGTAGGTTAGCATGGACAATGTAGCCACAAGGTTGTGTAGATTTTTAGGTTGGAAGTTGTTCTTTCTTGGGTTCCCAACAGTGCTGAATTTCATCACACAAGAAGTCCTTAGAAAGCTACTTTTATTGTTCTCAATCACATTCCCAACAAAACTTGGAAAGTGATTGTTTTGCTATGTTCCCAAAGTTCTCAATCACATGCAAAAGAAATCCCATTCTTGGAGGGTGGGGAGGTGGGTGATCAAGTCTTGTGAGGTGTGCCCATTTTCAAGGGGAACAAGAAAAAGAAAAGGAAGAATATGATGAATTACAAGGACAACAACGGGCTCCACATAAAAATACCCATAGATGGTAGACAATGAATGGTATGGCCTGAGTACAACACATGGAAAATGAAGAAGGGAGAGCGGGGTGGGTAACCATAACATAATAAATTGATGACCTAAAAAATTAGGGAAATTGAAAATGGTTTTTTTGAATGAACTGGAATAGAGTGCTCTTTGATTTCCTTTGTGTAATTTGTTTTAATAATGAAAACATATATGTCAATGGGCATGCAACAAGGTCCTATTAAGCTGATAATTTACTAATTCAAATGCAAGCTTCAGAATAGGAATAATGATATTAATAATAGTTGCCTATAATACATGCATGATCATCCTCTTTTGTCAAAAGAAATTTTTATAAGGTGATATAGATGATTCATTGGTTTTGTATCGGGGTTGGGGAGCTCCCAAGGAGCTTGTAGCCCCAAAAATGGTGGCGCAAGGGCATAGGCATGTAATTGGGGAGAGGCCACTGGGGTGCAGCCTTCCCCAGCCTGAGGTCACATGCCTGAAAATTAGAGGAGGCCCTTGAGAGCAAGCAAGCCTTCCTCACATAAAGTACAATTACAAACTCAAACACTCACTCATCTTGTTTGCCTTTAGACACCAATACCCAAAACACACTTTGTAGTTGATCTATGAGCATTGAGCACCCCAAAACTCAAAAACCTTCCCCCACAAAAGACTTGGTCAATTAACAATCCAAGTGTTTCCTGAAACAGAGTTAATTCATTCATGTTCCACGCGGTCCATTTCTCTTCTCAGATCTTTGCTTGCTTGTTTCCTTCCTTCCTCTTCCCTAGCCTAACATTTTCCTAAACCAATTGGGCCCTAATGAGCAAAGCCCTAAAACAACACAACTCGCATAATTGCAATAACCCTTTCATATAAACTTGGTGATAAGCCCCTCTATTATAGTATGTCCCTACGATTAGCCAAGGTCCAAAATGGTGACCATCAAATGTTGTACAAATAGGAATTCTGCTCAGCGAATGAGGCATGTAGCATGCACCAAATGGGCCCAGGGTTGGGGGGTGAGGTTGATTTTTTGATTTCTTTTTTTACTGTTCCCAATGTGTTCACATCAAGCTCCCAAGGTGTTCTCATCAGAATTCACAAAGATTTCTGAAAGTTCTCAATGTGTTCCCAAAGGTGTTGCCGATAACATCACACTTTTATCCCATATACTTTGAATAAAGTTATTCTCTTTTTCACCTATATAGGTCGGCCAAAGGGGTAGGCACTCAAATCGATCTTTCAATAGAAAGTTCTATTTTTGGGGAGTCTGAAAGGTTTCAATCTTTTTGTGATGGGCCAATCAAGATGACTTATATATGTATGTATTTTAAAAAAGAAACTTGGGGAGGCAACCCATCTAATTAATACAAAGATGAATATGCATGCTCCCCTTTCCTTCTATTAGTCTAGGTTGAAAATGTTTATACATAGCTTTAGGACCATAATTTTCATGCCAAGGCCAAATGACAAGGCTTGACATGCATTTAGGAGGGCCTAGTTTTTTTCGTTTGGGTTTTGTAGGGGGACAGATTTTATGTGTTCCCAATGCGTTCCCATCAAGTTTTCAAACTACCTTAGCCAGGTTCCCAATTTGTTCTTCAGGATCTTCCCAATAGCACCACACTTTAATAGCATGTTATGACCAAAGTTGAACTTTCATATATATATATATATCAACTATAGATTGGGGCGGGTGAAAGAGAAGCACCTTTGCACTCCTAATGGGGAGTGCCCAATGTATATATATATATATATATACACACACATATAAACTTTGGGTGTGCCTCTCAAGTAATAAATAAGAAACATTGAACCCTCCCCCAATAGAATCACAAAAGGCCTTCCCTTTAGGTCCCCATATAGTTTATTATATATAAATATAGATATAAATAAATATATATATATATGAAAGTTCAACTTTGGGCAAAACATATGTGATAAAATGTGGTGCTATTGGGACACATTGATGACGACAAAAAATCCCCTCCCCCCTACCTAGCCAAGGAAAAAAAAAGCTGGGCACTCTTTAAGGCATGTAGAGCCTTCTCATTGACCACATGAAAGTTATGAACCTAAAACTATATGTCACCATTTTCGGCCTGGGCTAATAGCCATGCCTAACAGGTGGGTAAGTGGGTACCTATACAAAAGTAGTAAAGGTTTGGCAATGCAATAAAAACCAGACCTGCAATATGTAGATAAACAAACACTTTGAGACCTTTTCTTTTTTAATTGAATTATAAAATTCAGGCCTAACTTAGTTATCATATTCACTAGTTTATACTTATTTATAAATCCAATAAAATATTTTAAACAAGAGAGTAGTAGGCATAATAAATAAAATAAAATTGGTGACTAATAAATCCCATTCATTTTCCCCTTGGTTTGCTACTTGATTGGAGTTTTTGACAATTTTATTCATTGAATTTTTGGAAATTTTATTTGTGTTTATTTGGTATTTGTTTCTCTTTTCACTCTTGTGTCATGATTGATTGTTGGAGCCAACAAGTTTTGAACCTTCTTTCTTTCTTTCTTTGTTTTGAACCCTCACCTGTATTGACCAACTTAACAATTTTCTTTGTAGCTACAAGCTAGGTATTTATTTATTTGTGTTTCAGTTTCAGTGCATATTTTACATACGTCTTCACAACAACCCAAGCGCTCCGTTCAGTTTGAATCATTCGCAAAGTGTGGTTGGTAGTGACAATATGGTCATTAAGTGGAGGTAGGGTTTCTTTAGGTCACTATATGAAGGGACCACCCAATTGCTTGCTTTGCTTGGTTGCGTTCAGATCATTCACAAAGTGTGGCGGTCAGGATTGGTAATTAAGTTGTGGTAGGGTTTCTTTAGGTCAAGGGACAGCCCAAGTGTTTGGTTGCGCTTGAATCATTCGCAAAGTGTGGTGGTGGTGACATTATGGTAATTAACTTGTGATAGGGATTCTTTAGGTCATTATATTATGGGACCACCCAAGTGCTTGGTTCGATCTGGGTTGGTTGCTTAGCAAAATGCGGTAGTCATGTTATGGTAATCCTTGGTAGGGTTTTGTTGGGTCATTAAACCAAGGGACCACCCAATTGCTTCGAATTTGTTAGGTCATTAAACCAAGGGACCACCCAAGTGCTTCATTCGAGTCGGTTTGTTAGCAAAGTGTGGTAGTCATGTTATAGTAATTGTTGGTCAGGTTATTTGGGTCATTATTTTATCAAGCCGGTAATGGGCTTGGAAGCTCATCTGGGACCCCACTCAAGCAAGTGGGTTTTCACTTGTTTACCACAAATTTTTACAGTCAAATAGTTTACCCCTCAGTAAAGAAGCAAAAGCAAGCTGGGGGAATGAAATGCGTCTTCTAATAAGACCAGACACAAAGTTTTTTACCTCCGTTATTTACATCCCCCATAAGTTACCCCAAAACTAACCACGCTTCCGGGACCTCGATTCCGCAGCGAGTTCGCTCACGACATCGAGGACCGACGAGATCCTGAAATCTGGGGACATGGAACGCGATTTCGGCATCTCAGATAATTGGGTGGTCTTAAATGGGGCGCGGGCCTCGTGAGCCAGCGAGCGGTTTCGTGTAGCCTGGTCCTCCTGGCTCCAAACCGGGCGCTACCGATGCTGTGGCGTTGCCAACTGGGGCCTACTTACAGTGCTCGTTCACGCGCGCGGTTTGAAACCGCGGACCAGGGAGGAGTCCCAATATATATATATATATATTTGGTCCATTTTGTGATGTGGTCAAAGTGGCGATCATCCACAGGAAGATTTAGCCAAATTTGGTTACTAGCATAATATTCAAGTAAAATTTTAAAAACATCCTTCTACATTTTTGGCTACGTGCTTCAGCAAAATAAATATAAATCTGGCGTTCAAAAAATATTTGGTGTAATTTTGACTATGGGAATTTTTTTTGTTTTAGCATCTTTTTTTTTTTTAGTTTCGCTTTTGGGCTATTTGTAGCCAGCACAAAAGGGTTGCTGGCAGGAACCCGGTTGTCCTCCGGGTGTTGGACAATGTATTTTTTTGTCACTTTTCTGATGTGGTCAAAGTGCTGATCATCTACAGGAAGATTTAGCCAAATTTGGCTACCCAGATACATACTAAAGTAATTTTTTAAAAACATGATTATATATTTGTGGATACGTAGTTGAGCCAAATATAAATTTTTTGGTCGAATTATGGATTTTTAAAATCTAAAAAAAAACTTGATTTTAGTTCGTCCTTTTAGTTTCGATTTTTGGCTATATGTAGCCTGCAGAAAAAAGGCTTCAAGTAGCAAGGACGCCAGATTTTTCTTAAAATTTGGTCGAATTATGGCTTTTCAAAATCTCAAAATACACTTGATTTTACTTAGCTCGTTTAATTTCGCTTTTTGGCTATAGATAGCCGACAAAAAACAAGGCTGCTAGTAGAAAGGACCGGGTTGTCCCGGTCCGCGTGTTGGATGCACCCGTCCACCCGCGCTCTGGAGCACGGGTGACCAACCGGGCGGGGGTCAGAAGGAGAGAGACGAAGGCCAGTAGGAAGGAAGGTGCTCTTGCAGCACAGCAGCAGCAGCAGCAGCAGCGCTTTGCCATGCTCGCTCGCTCGCTCGCTCTGAGATCGTCCCAAGAGCAAGCGCATCGTTGCCTTCGGGAAGGGGAAAACCCAGAAAATCGGCTTGGGAAACAAGTCTGTCGAGAGATTTTGAGAAATTTGTCGCATCGGAAGCTATTTAGCAATCTGGAACAATAATAAGCATCCCCAGAAGCTGGGAAGGTGTATCTGCATCCATCCTTCTTCTTCCCCTAGAGTGCAGCTTTTGTCGTGTTCCGTTTTCTGCAATTCTTGCATCTTGACGATCCGGAGCTAGTAGCCGTCGTATAGTGGAGTCCAGCGGCTGCAGAATTATCGGCATTTTGTTTTGCAGGGGGGTTTGAGAGGGATTGCTGAGAGAGGTAGGAGCTTTGGTTACAAGTCAAGTCGTTTTTTAGCTTTCACAGAAGGGAGAGACCGAGGACTAGAGGCACGGCTCGTTGCTGCTGTTGTTACGAACGTCCTACGCACGAGATAGAAAGACGCGAGCGAGCGAGCGGGCATGCTTGATGGAATACTATGCGCCAGCCAAAGGGGCGCCGTCTTCCTTTGTAGGCCTTGAAGGCGGTTCGGGAAGTGATTCCACTGGAGGACTAGCAGTAGCAGTGCTGGGCTCTATCGCGTACGAGGACTGGGGTATCAAGCATGGTGCTCCTTCCCCCGGCAACACAACGGCAGATACTGGTGCTGATGGTAAGCTCGTCATGACTCTTCTTTTCTTCTTCTCAAGACCTCCAAAGTCGCTCTACAATTGCAGCAGCAGCTTCTTCACTGACAGAACAGTTGGCTAGTGACTTTCCTGCATGAGAATTGTAGCACATGGGACGACGACAAAGTCTTCCATTCAGACAAGACGCGGCTTGCAAGCGTGAACAGCGGCGGTTTGATGCTCTCCTTCCTCTGGAGCTGATCTGAGTCCGGGACTTGGACGCTTGAGTGGTTTGCATTATGGATCTGCCGAAGCCCCGGAGTCTTGATCTGTGTTCCTGGACATAGTAATCTCGTTTGCTTGTGACGACGCACAGGTTTTCGCAGAACTCGTGTCTTTCTTTCTTCCAGATGGAGATGGCGAAGATAAGGAGAAGGGAATTGGATCAATTTTGTTGCAGTCGTATAGACATTGCTGCGCATTGTGTGCCCGGAGGATCTCTTCCTCTCTTGGTTCCATATCTGCAGGCCGTCTTCACTGGTTCCTGCAGCTCCTAAAGTTCATTTCAGTGCAGAACTCTTCCCTTTCCTTGCTTGGCAATGTGGAAGCAAACATTGTCCAGAGATCCAGCACCTTCTTATCAGTTTTGCTCACGGTTCAGTAACGTGTTTTGGATTGCAAGGTCTTTCAGAAGCAGTGTGGCACATGACGATACAGCAGCAGCAGCAGCCACTACCACCACCACAGGATGGTGGCATGGATCATCCTGCAGGACAACAAGGGCAGTTCCCAGAGCGCCTTGGTGAACCGGATTGTGTCTATTACATGCGCACAGGCATGTGTGGCTTTGGTCAGTCATGCCGGTTCAATCACCCACCGAACCGCAAACTGGTGAGGAGGGACATCTGATCACACCCCCCTTTGTTGCATCTAAACTTTTTTGTCCTTCTTGAGGTGCAAGCTAGTATAGCACTGATGGGAAGTCAGACTTCATTTGCTTGATTTGGAATTTCATTGCTGCTGTTGAAAGAGTGTTGGTATTCCTGGAATGGGATCTGTTTGGATTGTGATGCACTATGATGTGTTGCAGGGAATGAAGATGATGGAAACCTAATTCACAATTCTGCAGCCTCTTTTGTGAGGACCCATTGATTGAATGCTGCTGAATTGTATTAGTTCGGTATGCTTGAATCTTCATGGTGATGTGATGACAGGCTGCAGCTGTTGCTCGTGGCAAGGGAGACTATCCTGAAAGATTTGGTCAGCCAGAGTGCCAGGTACTGGATCCTTTGTTGTTTTGAGCAGTTGTTTGAATTAATCTATGGCTGCAAGGTGTGCAGCTTGCCAGCCATCCAAGTCTTTTTGTGTGGAAAGGCAGCTGGTGTTTCCCTCCAGTTTTGCTTCCCATTGTTACTCGCATTTACATTTATCCAATTTGTGTGGGAAGTAGCTCCTATGTTTGACTGTGTGCATGTTTCACACCTCCACAGAACTTGATTCTGACTAGATCTCATTTGACGCTCTGATGCTCTGCAGACGTCAATCTCCCAACTCCATTGTCCGATTGCCTTGCTGACACTCTGCCATGCTCTTGCAATGTTTAGTGTGTGGTTTCTATGTTGTCATTGTGATTTGGTGGATAGTTGATAATGCTTGGCTGCTATATCTCATCTCTCCCAATTTCACAAATCCAGTATTATCTGAAGACGGGGACCTGCAAATTTGGGGCAACATGCAAATATCATCATCCAAGGGACCAAGCTGGATCAACAGGGCGAGTGCAATTGAATGTTCTTGGTCTTCCTTTGCGGCCAGTATGTCTCTTCAACTTTGTGGCTGTTGTGTGTCTGGGTTATTTGTTGTGGTGTCTAGGTCTGACAGGCAGTTCTGAATGTATCTTTGAATCCTGCATATCTTTTTACTTCTACACCTGTCCCATTGGTGCATCAGAATTGGGTACTAAATTGCAAAGGCTCAATGATCTTGTACTCTCAGCCTCTGAGAAGGTAGATATGCACATATGCTGGTTGAACAGTTGTGTGATGTAGCTTGTATATGGGTTTCAGACATCTTGAATAGCCTGTTCTCTGAAAGTGATCAGAGATTCAACTCAGTTCAGCATTTGTGGTGATGTCTTTGTACCCAGGGTGAGAAAGAGTGCGCTTACTACATGCGCACAGGCTCTTGCAAATACAATGTGACTTGCAAATTCCACCATCCACAGCTTACAGCATATGTTTCACCTCTTTACACCACTTCTGGAGTTTCAACTTCACCAGCTGCCCAAGCTTATCCACAAGGCCTTCCTTCATGGCCTATGGCAAGGGCACCTTATCTTCAGCCTCGCCTGCAAGCTCCTTCCAGTTACTCTCCTGTGATTATTCCTTCACATCAAGGCCTTATGTCAGTGCCAGGATGGAACCCTTACCAAGTAAGCAGCCATGCTCCATCATAGCTCATACAGACCAACAAGAAACCAATGTCATGCCCTTGTTAACTGTTTGGGTCTGTAATCAGACTTCTGCATGAGCTCTTGATTTGTTTTGTTTGTGCAGTCTTCTTGTTTCTATGCACATCACACCACAATGGAGACTGCATTGGAATATTGTGCAAGGCAGTTCTTTCTTTGTTACCTCCACATGACCAGTTGTGATGTTGATAGTGACTTTTAAGGCCTCAGTATTGTTGCAAAATGGTGTGAATACCTATACCAACATTAGCATTATGTTACTGTGTTTTGGGATATCAATTGTGAACAAATGCTTTGCTGAGTGTACCTCAGTAAAATACTTTGATTATACTCAGCAAGTAAAACTTTGATTCTTATGACCTGTGAACATCAGATTGGAAGTCATGTAAGGTGCATTAGCAAGTTGTGCTGGACCGCTTTGGTGTTTTTATCTACCATGTAGTGAGGATTTGACAGTAGGTGTTCAGATTGTAACAAGTTACACGAACATGCTTCTGTAGCTTTTGTACTGACTACTATCAGCATCTTCTAAATTTATTTGTAGATTCTGCAGCTCTGGAGCCATCAAATTTATGATGAAATTCAGATGTTTCTGGCTTATTGAAGCCAGTTAGTTCAACATATTGAAGTCAGTTTTTTTATTAATGTTAGTTGCCTATTCTAAATGTTGGCACACTGCATGAAACAGGGTGGAGTTGGTCCCATGGGATTGTCAGAGGGCCAACAACAGTCATTAGGAACAAGTTATGTATATGGAACATTACAGCATTCTGATTCAAGCAGTGTTCATGGAACATATACCCCTTACCTCCAAGGATCTTCAGCAATGGGTATTCCAGCTATACAGTCCCATAACATCAACGGCCAGAAAGATGTGATATTTCCTGAAAGACCAGGACAACCTGAGTGTCAATACTACATGAAAACTGGGGATTGCAAGTTTGGGATTACTTGTAGGTATCATCATCCAAAGGACAGAGCTACCCCTTCACCAACTTGCATTTTGAGTCCTATTGGTCTTCCATTACGCCCAGTAAGGACTCTTCCCATGTTCATTGTGCATGTCAGATGGAATTTGATTCTCTGTGATTGGTTATCTCTGTTATGCTTTCCTAAATACTTGTTCCTAAAAAGTTGTAATGAGTTGTTTCTGTGCATGACTTTTTCTCCTCTCCACCCTGTCACTCACTGTTCTGCTATGTTGGATTTCCTGGATGACAGGGTGCACCACAATGTGCCTTCTATGCCCATTATGGCATTTGCAAATTTGGACCCACATGCAAATTCGATCACCCCACAGTGGGCTTAACTTACAGTCCATCAGCATCATCACTGACGGATATGCCGGTCTCTCCTTTTCCAACTGGCTCATCACCTACTGCACTTGGCCCTTCTTCTTCCATTCAGGGTCTTCACGCAGGCCCATCTGGTACTAGCTCAACCATTGAGCCAGCAGCTCCTTCTGAAGAACTCCCTGGTCTTCAACAGTTCAGAGACGGGACTGATATGTCAACTGTAAGTGCATCAGCAGGTGCCACCACAACACAAGATATGTCAACACAAGTTGCGATTCCAAGAACAGGAAGTGGAGAGGACAGCAAAGTAGAAACCCATGAGTATGCCACTCTTGAACAAAATCATGCTTGATTGCTGCTTGATTTTTCAGGGTTTCAAAGTCCTGATTTTGGTTTCAAAGCTACTTGGTCATTTGAATCTGAAGGCAGTCTGTAATAATTCTGGGACTCCATCCAGTAATCCTTTATCCAATTATGTTGCAGGATATCTTGAAGGCCCACTCTACCTGTAAGTTGCTGCAAGGGTTGATCCTGCAGAGGGCCATCCTCTTCAATCCACATGTTTTTCCTCTCTTGGCTACATCTTCCATCCCCCAACTTTTCCCACTGTATGTTCTCAAACCCTCCTGGACCTCTTGGTCATTGCCTTAGACCCTTGTAGTTATGAACCATTAGTTGCTCCCTTGAATTGATGTGGCATAGAATGGAACTGCAAAGAGGAGACAGTGCACTTTCTTTGATTTAGACTGCTCTGATTAGCTGTTTAGTTGCTTCAGGCCCATCGCCTACACCCTTTGAAACAATAATGGTTACTCTTCCTCCCAGAGTCTGTGTTTTCGATTGCATCTCTGTGAGTGCAAGCTCCACAGTGACACTTGTGCACCTGTTCACTTTTGGTAAAGCTTTCTTCTATGCTAGCTTGCCAACATTTGTTATTCAGTTTGAGTAGTCAGATTTGGAAGAGTAAGTCATACTTGCAAATTCATTGGAGCCCTCAATTTTGAATACTCACATCAGTTTGGCCTGTGATCTATGCATGTTGTGTAAGTGCAAGTATACTAGTCATTGACTTACAGGGTGATGATTTCCTACATATATATATAGTCATTGGGGAATGATTCCATATAGTACTATGTATTTTGTCTTCTATGTTCTGTTAACTCTGCTTTGTCTCCCCACCATTCCCATGTTTTTATGTGGTATCATGGTCCTCAATGTGCCACATAGTTCCACAGTTCCTGTTGTGCTCTTGCCTTCATTGCTTATCTAGTCCCAAGGTTTGAAAGTCTGTTAGGTAGCTTTCAAACAATTTAGTGCTTGATTCTGAGTCTGCTGGTTGAAATCATGTCGTGTCTTCTGATTAGAGAAGGAAAGGTTTATGATGGTGAAGAATTTGCTAACAAAATTAGCAAGGCTCCTCAACTTGACATTCAAAACTCTTTCAAGAACAGGGAATCTCCTGGTATAGCTTGGTTGACTGAGTGACTGACATAGCTGGACATCTGGGAGGATACTGGGCATAACAGTGAACATGCAGCATGTAAACAATAAATTTCACCACAGTATGGAGGGTGATCATACTCGACAAAAGCCTAATTTGTGTTTTGGGTAAGTCTTTAGCATTAGCTGCTTTCATGTATATTATAGAATTATCTTGTCATAGTTAAGGACATATATTTGAATGATCTTTGTCATCATGATTGTCTCAGAGGGACCTAATAGCAAAAGATTTAATGTTTGGACTGATTCAACACTGCTAATAGTACAGCAGAATTCTAGTCAGAGAGGATCAATGCTTGCATTGATTCAACACTCGCAAGTGACCAGTGTTCTAATTGGAGACCACCAATCTCTTGGACCAGTTCAACACAGGAACTTCACCACAAGAGGAACCTCCAGACAGTTGGGCAGCTGAGAGGCCAATGGATTTTTTATTTTAATTATAAACACTATGGCAGACCTGACCTGAAATGTGGTTCGCACCCCCAAGTGAAGCTCATTGGCAGGTGTTTCACCACTGGGTTTGAATGCCCAACCTTTTTTGAGGTCACAGGGTCCCAGAATGGGCTATACCAGTGAGCTATACCAGTGTGGATTTGAGGCCATTGGATTTGTGTGTAGGAAAAGTACCATGATGGAGTCCCTTTGTGCTGGAGATTCTTCTTCATGCAGGTGGGTTGTTCTGGTAAGTCCTGGTTTTCCTTTTTCATCTGTGGTTATGTTTAATAGATTCATTTGAGCAGCTTTGTGGATTCATATTATGGGGATGAAAGTTCATGACTGTAGTAGATCTGAGCAATTAAACAAATCAGTATACGGTTGGCAAATGGAAACTCAATATGGAAAAACTAAATACCAATACTGGTATTTTCCTACACTGTGACCTCATCTTAGATTTGTCAAAATATATTTGCTCTAAACTGAAACAAAATCTTGAGAGAGCTTTAGAGAGTTGTGGACATGTTATTTCATTTGCAGTAATTATCTTTAACCAGTCTGAAGTTTTGGTCTGGCTTTTGCAACCTCTGCTTTAAAAGCTATGTCGTAGGAGATTGTGAAAACCACCAAAAATTCATGAGGTGCATTAAGATGAAAATTCATTGGTTGGATGAAAATACTTTTGATGTATGAGAATACACTCTACCTGCAACTACAGTTTTTTGCTGAAATATTTCAAGATCATCCATCAGTCCTAATGTAGAATATTTCAGGTTTTTGACAGTCAAGAATAAGTGAATTAGTTTCACTTTACCTTTTGGAGCCTAGAAGGCACCTTATGTTTTTAAATGGTGCATAAAAACTCATATTTCAAAAGTTGAGTCTCTTGCAAATAAGCTAAGCTTATGATATGCATCTTTGTATGCATGATTGTTCAACATGGTTTTTGTACTTTGGTTTGCAAAAACAGGCAGGTTCTATTTGTGATTGTGTTCTTCTCTTATGGGGTGAATTGATCAATAAAGTAGTTTGCCTGAAAATTCTAAATATTTTTAACATAAGAATACAAAGGCAAATTAAAAACCTTTGTAAGCATGAATATGAAATAATTAAGGCCTTGATTGAGTTTGAGATAAATTGAATATAAAATTTGAAAATAAATATTATAATAAAAGGAAGTAACAAGTAGTTTGAAATTGAAAATTTTGGTGAACATGATGTTTAAAATTGCTTTCACATCAAAAATTTGATATATTATGTTTATGATAAGCTAAATTTGAAAGATCATAAATACTTTTTAAGTTTTCAAATTTTTATTCATTTGCAAGCTTCTTATATTTCATTTACTTCTAATCCATTTGGTGAAACCAAACATTTCATGTAAGTAAATGTATTTTTTAAATAATGTATTTGTGTGCATATTAAACTTTTTTTATAATAATCATGTAATACTATTTTTAAAAAAGTAGGTTTGAACTTCAAATGGACTTAAGAATTGGAATTGAAGCAATTTCTTGAAAGAACTAGTTTTGATTGCACTCCATAGTTTTAGATTTAGGGTAAAAGTTGTTTTCTTTTTTCTTCCCTCTTCATACTTGTATGTGAATGGAGGTGTATTTTTGGTGAGTTTTCTATTTTAAAAACAAATACACATTGCTTGGATCTTATTTGTGGTCAATTTCATTATTTTGGTTGCATTATAATTTGTAATAAAAGAAATGCATTTTTTCTCCAAATGCCCAAAAGGACCATTACAAATTTCATATTAAGCCTTTACCTCCTTTCAAATAATCCTTTGAATTAAAAATTTTCATTTGAAATTTGAAACGTGTATGTAAAAAAAACCAAGTAGAAGGGTTATACTTATGTAATTTGTAATGATTCATGTTTCTTTTTCTTTTTAAAAACATCAAGATAATTCATAGCTATCAATAAATTGAATTAAAAGTTAAATTATTTTTCTTGAAACCCAATAAGATAGAATATGTAAGTAGGAAATATCAAATCAATCTTATTAGAACTTCAAAATAAAGGTTACAGTAAGTAGTTTACCTCATATAAAATCAAATGTAAAAACCTTGATTCTAAGATAGTGTCTATGAAAAATAAAGGGCAAAAGAATCAAATAGTTGCAAAACTATTGGATGTATAAACATAAAAAAAACTTAAGTATGACATGTAAATCTTCAAGGGACATGTCATCTAATAATTGGTTAACTTAAGTAAGAACTTATTAAAACAAACAACACTCAATTTGGATGTATTGAGAGAATTATGCCATCAAAAAATGAATATTGTAATCTTCAAAAAAAAATCAGCAAGATAACAATTACTTTTTAAATGATTCCTCAAACATGATCACATTAGTCTAGAAAAAGGTCATGTGATAACTCACCATGTGTGTTGTACATGATTGCAGAACCATTTTTTGGATAGATCGAATGCAACACTACTCACCAAAAGCCTAGGGGAAAAACCCAAAATGTGAAAGATTGGATGAAATCAAACAACATCAAGTTGACCAACTAGAAATTTTAGATCACTTGGAAGTATGAACAAGGAAAACCTAGATTTCATTAATGAGATGCTCCACATATGAACTTGTCCTATAAATTATGTTGATTTGGAATAGAAACGAACATCACTTGTAATAAGAGATCAAAAACATTTTATTAACCTTCATTTTATGGAAATAGGGGGTGAAAGCAAGAAAAAAGGAGCTAAGCATTGTGAGGACAATCCTTAAAAACTGTTTTTTGAAAATAATCACCATGGGAACATTATATATCAAAAAAATTGTTTTATTTTTAAATAAGTTCTTATACTTTCAAAGTTGCAACTACAAATTTTTCATGAAAATTCACCATGTTTGAAGAGTCCTTTTATATGTTTAAAACATTTGAAAAAAGCATGTGGATAGGTGGTTTTTTGTATCAAAAGTCATTTTTCATTATTAAATGTTCACCAAATTGTTTCAATTTTTTTTGCGAACTTTAATATATTCCACAAGAAGGGATCCATGTGTTCAAAGCATTCAAAAAATAAAAATTCATATACCTTTTTAGATTTTAATATTCAAATGTCCTTTTACACTATTATAATTTTGAATTTATAATCATGGTTTAAGGTAAAGTTATAGATTTGACTATAATGTGAAGCTTGATAAGAAAATTTGAATTTTTATTATGTTATATGTCATATTTGACCTCAAATTTGATATTTAGTTTAAAAACATGTGTGAAAAATGCAACATAAGCCAATATAAAACTGCCATGTGGAAAATGTAATCCTTAGAATAGACTTTAACCTTGGCGTGACTAGTTCTTTTTTTCATGCTTTCACCCTAGGGACTTCAATTAATTATGAGCAATTATACCAATGTCATCATTTGGAATTCATTTTAAATTTCAGCTATTCTATTTGTGGAAGAAATTATTACAAGCAATTGGGTAAAATCATGATCAAAGGAGCTAGGGCACCAAGGTAAAAGTCTTTTCCCAATAATTGCAAATGACACGTGTCATTCCTGTTTTGGTTTATAACTTAAAATTTTGTATTTCGAATACCTTATTTAACATTACATTTTAGATATAAATATATTTTGACTACAAATTGATTTTATATCATGTATATTATGCATTCATGCCCTTTATCACATATATATGAATAATTTTTGTTAAAGCCAAACTTTTAAAATCCATAATTTTTAGGGTAAAAAACACTTTTGAACCAAATGCGTTCAAATTAGTTATAAAAATCATTTTCATTAGTTCAAGTCCTTTTGCCTTTCTAATCATCAATGTTAAAATCCTTTCCAATTTTCAAAATGAATGGTGCACATTTGGTAAAAGAAAAGGACGTTTGAAAAAAATAAGGATTGTCCATTTTTGAAGTTTGAGTGTTTTGAACATGCAAAAACATTTTTTATTTTTGTCAAGTTTTGAGCATGTAAACTTTGCAATTAATGGAAAATATTCGAAAAGTTTTTATGACAATCCAAATTATTATGCTTCCCTTGTGATCTTTCAAACATACAAAAATGTAGTTTTAAAGAGTGTCCACTCACTTGGGTGGCTCCTATGATTGTGAGTTTACCTTATTTTTAATATTAAAGCATGCCAAAGTATTCCTATGTTGCACATATCAAAACAACCATTTTCGATTCCATTAATCAACCCATGAAAATTTGAATACAAATATATTTAATAGATGGCATGGAATTTTTGGAGGTATTCATGTAAACTAGACCCTTGTTACTATCAATACAAGTTTTGAGACTTATAGTCCCAAGCTTTTCATAGGTGGTAGAGTTTTGCAACACAATGAAAACCATGTAACAAGTATAGGGTTTAAGAAACACATTCAAAAAGGTTTCATTGAATAACTATAATCTCCATCACTAACATAATTCATGCAAATAATTCCCAAGTTACCAACATATTACCTCCTAATCCACAACTTGTTTCTATAGTGCATTAAGGATCCCAAGGTACCTCAATTCATTAAGAGCCCCAAGATTGAATAGAATTCAAGTTGGACTGCACCACATTATTGGTCAACCATAAGCAAAGTTGTCACATGGAGTACATTTGCATCAACATTAAGAGCAATAAACATGACAATATGGTGGGTTCATTCTATACAAGGAAAGGGGTAGAAATTCCTAGGACCAAGATTTAATGATGTGGTAATCTTATCAAATGATCCCTAATTTGCACATTTAAAAGTTAAAATCCAACCCTCATAGTATAGTCATTTAGGAATGATAACCCTTAACTTTATTATAGAGCATCATTATGTAGATGGTAATGTCTTTTCAAAGCTAAGATGTACACACTACAACCAACCCATTATACAAGCTACCATTTAAATATGTGCAAACAAAGTGAGAAAAAAAGTTACACCTAAAAGTTTGATTAACTTTGTTGCAAAACAAGTGAGGGCTTCAATCACCTTTGATTGTTCTAGACTTTTCAACTTCTTCCTATCATTCTTTTGACCATGGCCAAATCACTAGCAACAATTCAAAAGACACATCAAACCAAAAAAACCTTGAGCAAAGGCGATGAAAAGGGCATCCAAGAATGTGCTAAGTGATGCAGCAAGAACAAGTTTGAAATGAAAGGGTCAAGAGTCAGACTCATAAAGAAATAAGTATCTTTCACATGTATGGTACAAAAAGGGGTGTTTGGTGCATGGTGATTGATTATAAGTAGATTAGGGGAGTTAGGAAACAAAATGTGGATAAGTTGTTTAGTAAATAACATATGATAGTCTATACTTGCAATTTTGACATTGGAATACAATGTAGTGATGACAATTCCTTTACAATGGATTAAATTATGCCATAAAATCAATGGTTTTTGGGTTGTTAGAGGGTTAATTAAGGTTTAGGGAACATCAAATGTTTAGGCATCTAGTTGATTAAGGTTTGGTGCACCTTGAACATCACCAATTGTAATTTTCATTCTATTAAAACTTTGTGTCTATTGAGCTTGCTTGGTGTAAAAGGGATACGAACTATTGAAATTACTATGGAGACTTCAAGAAGAAGTTTTGCAAGAACATACATTCAAGCATGTACATATTCCTATTAAGAACTTGCTTGCACATTTTATTGTTTGTAAGCATATACATTGTAATTTATGTGTTTTCACATGATTAAACTAGCAAAAGCTTGAATCATTTGGAGTTAGCAAGAGCTTGAATTGTCCTTACCATCTTTACCTTCAATGTTTGTTTATCCAACTTCTTATGTCAATTTTCTGCTTGTTTGCTCGGAATGCAATTAACTACATTGAAGAAAGAAAAAATTGCACTAAGGGAGTTGTAGTCAAGCATTCAAGTCCTTTGCATTGAACTTACCCTTCTTCAGAAGGTATTGTTGTTCTTTCTCTCTCCTTCTTTCACCCCTTTATTGTTGAAGACCAACTTTTTGCTCTTTATTAAATTTCCAACAAGAATTGTGCAACATGTCAACTTTCTATTCTTAATCACATTTCTAGTTGGAAATTTGCTTATTGTCTCCAAATATCCATGCCAAGTTTTCTCCATCATAATCATTATAAGTCATGATGCATGTTAAATTTCTAAAGAATGTTTTTTTGTAAGTGGAATTTGTTTAATTTAATTTAGAGAGAAAAATGACATAAGTCCCATTGAATGTTGTTGGGCCTTTTTCCCCTTGTGACCTATGCTAGTTTATTATAAGTCATACATGTTAGAGAAGAACAAGCCAAATCAAGGAATGCCCAACAACTTGGAATGGGGCAATACTAAGGAGATCTACTTGATGACTTGGTTTTGAAAATCATTTGGCCCCATGTATTGAAAGTTGCATCATGGACGATGCAAAATCAATTATTTCAAGACTTGCATGTTTGTAACAAAGTTTGGAAAAAGCTGGTAGATAATAATGGGGAGTGGCTCCACAACAAAATTTGTGCTCTTGTTTTACATCTTGAACAACAAGATAAACGTTTCAAAGAACAAGTTCAACAAAAGCGCAAATGGAAGAGCCATACATTTGGAAGCCACTACATTTTTTTCGACATTGATCAATATCATATTGATGTTCACATTCATCAAGAGTTCAAAAACTTGTAGGAAAATAACATGTGTATTTTTTTTTAAGTCTTTTTTTTTTCTTTGAAAGGCCATGCATGATTGAAGGTGGATGAATTTCTAGATTGAATGTGTGAGGGTAGGGTTAGGGTAATTGACTAGAATTTAGTTAATTGGGGAGATCAATATGATTGGATGAACCATAGTAAATTTCAAGTTTATGCATATAGTTGAATAAGAAGTGTAATCAGATGAGAAAATTGAGATTGTCATATGAATTGTGTTCCACATATCTATTTTAATGGTTTTGAGACATTTAAGGTCAATGGTTTGGGTTATATGCAAATGATCCTTCCATGGTGCATCTTTTAGTACATCATGGGGCCAAATTAGATTTTGGGGTGAAAACACGGTATAATGAGCTAGTTGAGCCAAGGTTGCAATCCTTTTCAAAAGATTGCATTGGACACGGGGCATTTTTGTGTTGGTTTATTACTTCGAATATTGCATTTTTCATACCTAGTTTACAACTATGTGTTAGATAAAATAATTTTTGGCTACATCTTGATATTATATCATATATATTATGCATCCATGATTTTATCACCTAAAAATGAATAACTTTTGTTCAAAACACATTTTCAAAATTCATAATTTTCAAAGCTAAAAACACTTTTGAACCAAAAGTACCAAAATGTGTTGAAAACATGAATTGCACCAATTTCAAATTATTTTGTGCTTTCAATGATCATTACAAAAATCCTCTCCAATTTTTAAAAGAAATGTTGCACAATTAATATGGAAAAAAGACATTTGAAGAAAAAGGACTATCCACAAACAAGTTTTGAGTGTTTTAAACATGTAAAATGACTCTTCAAACATCATCAATTTTTATCAATCTTTGATCATTGAAACTTTGCAATTAATGGAACCTATTCCAAAAGGAAATTTGACAATCGAAATTGTTGTGCTTCACTTATGATTTTTCAAAAATTAAATAATACAATTTTAAGCACTGTCCACACCCCTTAATGGTTCCTTTTACCGTGTTTTTACCCTTTGATGCATCAAATATGTAGAAATTTTCTCCAATATTGTAAGCATGGGAGCTTGGGGGAGTTTGGGAGGCAATTTCCAATCATTGATGTGATTCCATTTCATATCCATTGTGGTCAAATTTCTCATTCTTTGTTTTTGTTTGTGAAACCTCCATTCTACAACTATGTCTTTCTATTCATGATTTACAAATTATTGGTTTTGTAAATTTTCATTTGGTGAGGAATTACATTTTAGAAAAACGACTAAGAAGTTTAAATTGATAGTGCTATTTAGATTATCTCTCAAGATGTTGAACAATTTGAAAAAATCTAAGGTAGTAATAAGGAATTTCATTTATTCCCTTTGCATTATGTAGAAGTATGAATGCCATTATTTAGTAGGGGATTGCATTGTTATGTTGAAATGGTATAATTTATGCACCTTTGAAACCAAAGGGTTTTAGTAACCTAAACCTCCAATCCCCTTGCCATTTGATTTGCACATGACATCTATATCTTTTGTGTGGCAAGCATGTCTAGTTCATGTAAACATTTGAAATCAAATGGAATACAAAGCTTCTCAAAACATGTCTTTCATGGGTCTTAATTAATTTAAGAGGTGCAATAGCATGGTATGTGGTAAGTGTCCCTCATTTGAATGTTCAATTACTATAACAACAATATTCAATTCAATACTGAATCATGGGAAGCTCAAAGTACTATGATCCAAAGTTTTATTACCAAATTGAAAAGATTCAGTAACTGCCATATTTGTAAACTTTGTGGTGCTATGATACTTAGTTGGTTTTGATTTTATGACATTTAAAGGTTTTGGTTTTTGTTTATGGTGTGCATAGGTGACCTATGGTGATAGGTTGGGACTTAATCAAACATGACATCCTCAAGGCAATATGTGGTAACCTTTTACTTGATTATCTTATGTGTATGATTTATCATTTCTTGGCTAGTTATAGTATTTTTAAATATCATGATATGGTGACTAAATCATCATTTTGAACATTGAAATTAGGCACATGATGTACATTTGAATAATCATCATGATGTTTTCATAACTCCATTGTGTATATGATATAGTTTTATGGTCTATATTGTTAAAAGTATCTTGTGTTGTTAGAAAATAGTGTACACCCATGTATTACAAATATATATACATGTATGTACTTGAAAGTGATGTGTAAGATAATTTGTGCATTTAAGGTCCATTATGTATATACCTTAGTACATGATTTGTATGTTTAATTATTACAAATACACATGTCCAGATATTTGAGAACATAGTATGTCATCTCCAAATATAAATTGGTTCACTTGAAATACACTTCGTATATGACCTTGTACATTTTGCATGTCTTTGTATTGTGCATGTACATTTCAATAGGATCTTTGTACTTTAAATACATGGTCCTATGTAAAATAATCTCTTTAGATTCAAAGTATGTATTATTATTTATTAATGTTCTAGATTGTGTACCCAAGGCACCTAATTATTTACTAATGCTTGTTAGAGTAGATATATGTAATTCTAGGAATCAAGCATGAAAAACAATTTGTTCAAGATTGGAATGCTAACTACAAGGGCAATATAGGTCGCAAAATTGGCAAAAGCTAGCTTTTGATTATTTACCCAAGGGGTCAAAATCTATAACTAGGAGCCAAAAGGATTACTTTGGAAAAGGATTGCAAGTTTTTTTTCCCAAAAATCATTTTTACATGCAAATGAATTTTTGAATGAAATTTTTTGTAACTTGTTTTAAAAAATATTAAAAATCATCACCTATTTTTGTTATTCATTATTGAGTAAATATGAATTTTTAAAAGTGTGTAGATTCTTTACAAATTCAATGTTTAATCTTGAAAAATTATCAAAATTTTAAGTCCTCACCAAAAATTAAAATTTCACATTTTTTAGTTTTACTATACTCTAAGTATAAATTTTCTTAATATATCATGTACATTATAACCCATTTATATGTGGTAAAGGACTATTGAAGCTTTGAAATTCTAAAGAATTTGAAATATATTTTAAATTAAAAAAATAGAATTTCACATTTTAAAAATTATTAGTGCTTTTTGAATGTGGCTAATATGTTCTTATCATCTATATTTTTTTCAATGAAAATTATTTTATTATATGAGTCCTTTTGATAGTCCTTTGCAAAATTGACTACATCTAACATAATAGGTGTACATTTTCAAACATTTTAAATTAAAATCGAAACTTAAAATTGGGTCAAATAAATTTTTATTCTAAGTTCTTTAACATTCATATGAAGGAAAAATGAATAACTTTCCATCATTACTATGGTTTTAAATGGAAATAAATAAATAAATGTTTGATTTTGATTAATTATGTTTAACAACTAACGCATTTTTTGGCTCCTTGTTATGTGTTTTGACCCCAAGGTAATTCATTATGGCCATTTATTACTTGACCACATCCCTCAATGTTTGCAAACTTTGTGAACAAATTAATGAATTGTTACAAATGAAGTGGGTGGCTATTTGTTATATGAACATTTAGCACAACATTTGTTAATAATTTGTCTAAGTTTGCTAAGATGTGTATAATTCTACAATAGGTATTTTTCAAACTTACAAATGAAAATTATTTTACTTGTAATTTCATGCAATGGAAAAAAACATTGAATGTTAGTATGTCTACACCAATTCTATGTGTTTACTAGGTTTGCATTTGCAATTCAAGGATTGGAAATAAAAAAGAAGTTGCTAAAGACTAGGGCTAGATGCATGGGCTTTGTAGGTTAGTGATTAACATGTTTTGTTGATCACATTTTGACCTTTGTTATGATGTTGGTAGGATTAATTACTTGTTGAAATGGGAAATTCTAAGAACAAGTGAAACAACCATAGACCAAGGCCATCTGGAAAGGCCCAACATGCAACTATAGTAATTGCAAGAGCTATAAAATTGGCAAAAGCAAAAACTACCAATGTGGGCAATGCTAAGGAAGTTGCCAAAGTTTGTTAACAAGATCGAATAGCAAGATTAAAGCAAATTAAGGAAAGGGTTCAAGAAGACATATACAATACTCTTGAATCAAACCCACATGAAAGAGTTAAACCCTAGGGATGTCAATAGGCTTGCTTTGAAAATTGTTTATTTGTTGGCAACGAAGTTTGGACAAATTGTAGGTCATGACAATAGGCAAGTTGCATTGGTGAAAGTGTTGCAACATGACACAATTACAACACTTTTACTAGAATACTATCCTAAGCCTCATGATGCAAGGGCACAATTGGCATTCATTCAAAATTTCAAAGATGAACTGAATCAAATGAAGAGGTCTACTTCAAGCAATTTGTTAGCATGCAAAAGTCTTTTGTTGGATGCAACCATAAGCACACATGAATCAGTTTTTGGGTGGAATTTCAAAAATTAGTGGTACCAAAAGAAGTAACCTTCATCATGCCATGGAGCAACATTGCTTTCTTCAAATTCTTGAAGTGTCTCAATGGGCCCTTTCTCAAAGGAAAAAAGATGGCTTGATGGACTTGAAGAAGAAACCAAGAATAAGGTTCACTTGTGGTGGACTTTAGAAACATGGGTCAATCCCAATAAAAAGGATGTTGCCCGCAAGTGCATTGGTCCAAGCAATATGATGAACATATTGCCATTCATTTTTTGGTTAGAAGCCAAGTGAACAATTTTATTGTTACGAAGACTTATCAATTTGCATTCATTTCATAAAGTGAATTATATTAAGTGATTTCTCAATGGGCTTTTAATTTGTGTATAGTTGATTGTAAACAACTTTCTTCCTGCATTTCAAAGCTACCCATCTAAAATTAAAAATTGGATAGTGAAGGTTTGAAGCTCTAAAACCTTATTTTGTTAAACCTTGTAAATAATGTAATGATTGTTGTTGCAAATATCATGTGGAGTTGGATTTGTTGAAGCATGGGATAACTAACATGAGAGATGTTAAAAAAGGTTGTCATGTTGCCAATGTTTATAGGTGTGAATGTGATGTTTATAGAGTTACTAATTTTAATTCACATTGTCAAGTCCATGGAAAAATATATTCTAGGGTCACTAGGTTGTGGGAAGATTGTCTTTATCCCAAACTAGAATTGTAAAAATGGCATAAATTAGAATGCCTAATGGAAAATTGTCATGAATGTGGAGCAAGTACCTTACCTATCTGGCCTAATGAAACTTTGCCTACTAATGACTAGTTGGTTTCATGGAGATGTTTTTAGCAAAAACTCATTGGGTTAGGTGAAGATGGAGTCTTTAAGAAGCAGATCAAAAATGTTTCAAAGAGACATCAACCTTTTCATTATTTGGCCACTTATAACGAAACCCACAATTTCATTGCAAGGTGGGAAGATGTGCATTATAGGTTGAGTATGGATAGTTTGCCTTCAAAAAAATCTTGTCCTATATTGATTTTGTAGAGAATTACAATTTTGAAATGCAAAATGAAATTCAGTCCATGCATTGGCATTCATTTCAAATTACCATCTTAGTTCACATCACTTTTCAAGTAGACCAAACTAATGGATAAGGGAATAATGACAAAAAGATAATTAAAGACATAGACTTATATGTTTCAGATGACAAGGACCATGATGCCTTGTTCGCGCATCATTGTTTTTTGATGCATTGGGATTTGTTGTCATTTTGTGGAATCAAACCAACACACCATTGGGTATGAAGTGATGGGTGTGCTGGACAATTCAAAGGGTGTCAAAACTTTGTTGCTCAATACCTTGGTTTTACTAATGGTTGTAATATGACTTGGAGTTTCTTTGGGATAGAGCATGGGAAAGGGGAATGGGATGGAATAGGGGTTGTGGTGAAAAAAATTTAAGGAATGAATAAATTCACCTACTGGTCAGGTGCTTCATAGATCTTTAATATTGTTGCATTATGATGTTTAAAAATGTGCTTGAAATTTTTTTAAATTTTAAACCTAGTGCTTACATCAACTTATGATTATTTATACATGCACAAAGTAGTTTTGCATGAATTCAATACTTCAATTTATAGTTTTCAATTAATCTTTGTGCGGAAGCTACTTACTAATTTTAACCATACATTCTTGTTGAATGTGTTTAGCAATTGCACATGGTTATCTATGCATACAACTTAATTTGTGTTACTATTTTTGTGGTTGTATATATGTGAACCAATTGAAGTGTCAAAGGCATACTGAACATGGTTTCACTAACTCCATTACCCCTAACATGTTTTAGAAAGTGCATAATGACACACATTAAGTCCATTTACTTTAGTGTCATGCTCAAATCTAAAGAAATACCCCATTCCTTCACTTACCAAATCCACAATGGAGTCCAAGTCACTACTTCACCAATTGAAAATGATGCACAAGAGATTAATAGTTCAAACTTTATTGTGCCTTGAAGTGGAAAGTTAAAAAATGTATTGAAGAGCCTTCAACAAAAAAAAGAGATGCTTCTCAAGTCATCAATTGATGAACAAGAAGGATGTGAGTTCCAAGAATGCATGCTTGAGCTACTAAGGAGGATCGGCACTACACACATGAACAACCATGAAGCTTGAGCAATGGGACTTGACACTACACTACATAAACAATAGTGAGTGTTCAATGGTGAGGTCCAAAAATGAACAACAATTACAACTTCTAAATTACTTACAAGCTACAAGAAAAACACAAAAATAATTTAGATTCCATAATTGACTTCAAGAATCAAAAACCTTCAATCAAATATCAAGGACTTAGGATATAAAGACTTAGGAGTCAAGCTACTTGAGCCTTGAAGGGTTTAGGGTTTGGGAACTTAGTGTATTGGTAGTAGTACATTGCAATGTTCTTCTCACTTGAAAGCTAAAGCTTGTCAAATGTTGAACCACCACCTCGCCATCTCACCTTATAAGCCCTGAGCAAGTTGCAATGACTGTAAATGCATTAAAGAACAAACACCACTTTGAAAGCTTGTTAAAGTGTGCATTCAAGACTTAAGAATCTACATAAATAGTGAGCGCTTGTTGCTTAATGCTTGCAACCTTGCACATTAACATTAAACAACTAAAAACAAATTTTTAAGGTAGAGAAGGTTTACCAAAATTCAGTTTGAAAGAGCGGGTTAGTGTTACTAAATCAAATCGCCTTTGGGTCACAATCTTATGATCTAGGTCAAAAGAACTTGTGGCTTCTACAAATAATGATTTTCCCTAAGTGGTGGGGAAGTGACTTGTGAGTGTTCATTGTTTACATGATGGCAATGCTGAAACTTTTTGATGAGATATTGCAAGTTTTGCTAGTTTTTAAAAAAAAAAACCCTAAATGTGATTCACTAGCCCAATATTCAGGTTGAAAAAAAAACAAATTTTTGCTAAAAAAAAACATTGCTCATGAGTAGAGGCCCTTCAAACAAATGTAGAGTTAGGTGTTAAGTTTGGGCTGATCATTAAGGGAACAAAATGTGGAACATATTAATTTGAATGACAAAAAAATATGAGGAAAAAATAGGGAACATATGTACCCGGATGGGAAAAAATAGGGGAAAAATACAAGGAACATATTTATCTAAACAAGAAAACATATGGGGAAAAAAATAGGGAGCATATTTATCTGAATGAGGAACACATAGTGGAAAAACAAAGTAAGGAATGTTTTTATCTCAATGGGGAACACATGGGCTAAAAAAAATAGGGAACATAATTATGTGAATGAGGAACACATAGGGGAAAAAAGAAGGGGGAACAAAATAGGGAACAAAATTGATCTGAATGGGAACAGTGGAGGGACTAGAAGGGGGGGAAACAAAACCTCTTTCAGTTTCTTGACCAGCCTTTTTTTTAACTGGCTTTATAGAGCCCAAAAGAAAAATTAAAAATCAAAAGAGCTATATTAAGTGCATTTTAATATTTTCAATAGCCAGAATTCGACCAAAACTAAAGAAGAATTTCCAGATTTTTGCACATGGTTCAAGTAGGTAGCCAAAAATATAGAAGGACGTTTATGAAAGTCTACTTTCATATTTAATATTTAGCCAAATTTGGCTAACTCTTCCTCTCAGGAAGGATTGCTATTTGTGTGGCTATATCAAAAAATTGAAAAATAAAAACATCTTTCCTGACATTACAAAATATTCATAGAAAAAAATAGGGTGCAAAAAAAAGGTAAGAAAAGTTGGCGTGAATTCACTGTCTTTGTGGCTAAAGGCTGAAAACAGACCACATAAGGTTGGTTGTAGTAAACTGCTAATCGGACGGCTCACAATTGACCACAAGAGGGTCGAAATCCAGTGGTCATGGTAAGAGATTTAAGATAGAGTCCAGGAATGAAGCACGGCCTTTCATTCACGTCCCAAAGATGAGCGGTCATTAGGCGCCATTCCAGGTGCCTAAAAAATTGCTTTGCTAACTTCGACTGCTGCCCGCCCAAAGAAAGCAGCGCAGCGCAGGCGAGAGAGAAGAGAACAGACGAGAGAGTGCACAGTGCGCGAACGAAAACAGACACAACGCACACAGACACACAAGCAGCAATCATGGCGACTTCCTTGAGCTCCATCTCTGCATCTACCTTCATCGGCACAGTACCTCAAGGATTGCCTGCCTTGAGATCTTCTGGTAGATCCTCTTCTTCGTTTTCTCTCCAAGTTGTGGCTAGCAAGAAAGTTCAACGCAAAGAACCCCTCGGTGAGTAACACGATTATTATTACTTCTTCGACTACTACTACTACTTCTTCTTCTTCTTCCTTAGTTATGATGTTCTTCAATTCTTGTATTTTCATTTTCTAGCGGATCTGTCTGTTTTTGTATTGTAACCAGGTGATACTACTATTCCTACTATTAGTTCTACTACTGCTTCCGTGGTTATAATGTTTTTCTATTCTTGTGTTTGGAGTTTTTTATGTATCGTAACCAGGTCTGCTGTTCATTTCGGAAGCTGTATATAGACGGTTGTCAATGCTGTTTAGGCTTTAACAGCTCTGATGTTTCTTTTGTAAGGAACTTACTAGGTGACATTTTGAGGATTCTTGTGTGAGGTTTCGGTTTTGTTTATACAGACATGAAGCCTCCAGGCCATGGCAGGATGATGATGATGATGATTACTCTGATGTTCTAGTTTGCTTATTTTCGTTTTGTGTACACGTGTGTGTTCTTGTGTGTGCGTGTGTGTGTCTCATATTGTGTGAAGTGCTGAGCACTGGCATGCTGCCTGAAGAAGTGTGGATTGTGTTTTGTCTGCTTGGGATTGTTGTTTTTGCTCTGGATATGACATGATTGCGTATTATTTACAGGTCCTTCTGGGGATGTCAAGTGGCGGAAGGGTGTGGATGCTTCGGGCAGGGTTCCTAAGGTGTGACTCAGTCAGCCTCTGCTCTCATCCCCGAGGATTTTTCTGTCTCTCCTCGTATTGAAGAGAAAAGCGCTTTTGTCCTGTTCGGAAATTTTGTAAGCGTGTTCATTTGTAACGTATAATGGAGGGAAGTGGAGGCCATGCCGAGCTTCCCTTCTCATGTCTCTCATTGCATAGACGTTGCTTGGTATAAGATAGCAAGCAACTCTGTTCTGGTTTCATTCCTGCTTTCTGACCACAGATCTCTGTATGTCTAACAGGGGAAGGGAGTCTATCAGTTTGTGAAGAAGTATGGTGCGAACGTAGACGGTTACAGGTAATTCTTGCTTACTTCCATTTCTCTGGAGAAAGATGTAAGCCATCTGTTTGGAGAAAAAAGACTAGCGATGCGCAGGAGCTCCATTAAGTAGCGGGTCAGTGACTATATTCAATTCCGAAACAATTGCTTTTTCCTGCTTCGCTGCATCACGGTGCTCTAACACGATGACATTGCGAATGTGCAGTCCCATCTACGCGCCCGAGGAATGGTCAGAAACTGGCGACTCCTACGCCGGAGGTTGGTAGTCGCTGCTTGTTTTCATTTCTTTCAGTTTTTCAGCAAAGCCTTCAAGTTCCATTGTGTACAGTAGTAGATTGCAGTTTGCTCCAGAGACATGAGGCCCACTGTAATCAATTGTCCGTTCCCTTTTTGAAATCTTGAAAGTAGTGCCTTACGGATTGTTCATGTGTTATATGGTGTTACAGGAGTACCAGGGCTAGCCATTTGGGCTACGCTTCTTGGAAGTCTGCTTCTAGGTGGTGCATTCTTGGTGTACAGCACCAGTGCACTGGCTTCATAGATCCCTTCTGATCTACAGTGAGAACCTGTATGAAACTCCCACTGCAACAGGAGAAGAGGGTGGGAGGAGCAAGAAGAAGAAGATGAGCTGCTTTTTACATGTTGTAGTAGTAATTGCTTTATACTGTGCATTATGATTTCAAGTGCAGCAGTGCTCGACATTGAGCTTTCTGATTTGTAGTTGAAGGGGGATTTGAAGTTCCATTCTCTTTAGTGGGAGAACTAGTGATTCGTTCATTGCTAAACTTGGAAATAAGTGTTTTCTTTTTTCTTTGATTGGTAAACAACATTAATTTATCAATTCTTCAGACTCTTGCAAAAACTTCTCTCTCTCTCTCTTTATGTCTTTACAATTTGCTTCATCAAAGTTCTTCCCCAGCCAGCTTGATGAGGTACTCTGCTTCCTTTTGAGAGAGAGAGAGAGAGAACCACCATTCATGATCCATCTTCCTGTATGTGAAAAGTGCTTTTGTATAGGGTATAAATTCCTGTGGTGGGGGCATTACCAAAATAAGGGGCCGAGGACGAGGCAGTACCCATGTCCTGTCTCCCACCACTCGACCTTACGCATAAGTAACAACCTTGGAGAGGTTTTGTAGTGTAATATTAGGGGCACCTTAAGCACAGTGGAATTGGATCTTACATATAAGCTCCTTAGGGTGGGGGCTTAAGATAAGCTGTAGCATCAGATCACTCTGCAGTTTCTTATGAAGGGGAAGACACTGCACTGTTGTCAGTGCCTTTCACCCTGGACCTCAGGCTCTGCCTTCAGTTCACGAGTGGAGAGGTACTGACAGCAGTGCTATAAGGTACTTACACTGACTCTTGAAGAGAGGGAAGGATCTCACACCTATTTAAATAGGTGCAAGATCCTTCCATCTACTCTTAAGGAGTAGGCATAAAATTCCTCCTCATCTCTAAGAGGGACATTCACCAAGGGAGAGGGTTCTTACACAGATTCCTTAAGAGATGGACAGATCCTACACCTATAAGTAGGGGTAAGTTCATACCAGCTCCGAATAGGTAGGCATAAAACCCTGGCTCTTTTCAAAGAGGGATGTTCAGAGATGTTTAAGGTGCAATTCAAAACATTTGCTAGGAAATTTCTCAAGTGCCTTCCACTGATTTTTGCCTGGATTTTTTTGGGGAAAGGCTCTTGGAAACTTTCTGGGTCCTACACCTGATTTTGATTCACTGAACCTGGACTTGTCACTGATATCTCCCTCTTGTCAAGCACACACCCACAGTGACAGAACTTCCATTGTTGTGGAATACAGTTTCTAGCCACCCATCCACCCCAACAAAGATGCTCTTGATCACATATTGTAATATTGAATCAATTTTGAAAGGCTGGAAATTGGTACACCTTTCATCTAGATTTGAAATCTGAAATTTTCATTTAATTTGATTTTTATACTAAATTTCCAATCACAAAAAAAGTATTCCAAATTCAATAGATCTCTGATTACTTCAAATTCAATTCAATCAAACTTGGGCTCCATCCTCCTGTGCACCACCAGTGAAGATCAACTCATCAATTACTGAAAAAAATGAATTGATTTCAATGTGGAAATTAAGTTCCCTTTTGAATGGAAATATTGAATGACATTGCATGCAAATGGCGGAAGGATACATGCAATATGTGAAGGATACTAGTGTTCAAGTCTAGATGATGATGATTCAGGATAAAATGTAGCTAGGTACCTCCCTTCTCAGATAGAATCAATGTCCTTCAAAGCTAGTGCTCAAGTCTAGATGATGATGATCCAGGATAAAATGTAGCTAGATACCTCCCTTCTCAGATAGAATCAATGTCCTTCAAAACAGATACGTATACCAACTTACCATTGAAGGAGTTATAACTTCAGAAACTAACAGGCACACAAATGACCAATCTGTGGAGGAGAATTACAGCTAGATGCTCCCACACTGTAGAGCTTGAAACTCAGAAGATGGGAGTGAAATTCCGTTCTGGAATTCAGTTTCAAACTTTGGGACCCTTTGAAACGGCTTCATACAAAACACTCAGTTTGAGAGTTATGGTAAGGATTTGTGTTGGGTGTGAGTAATATTGATGTAATGCTTGACAACAAGGTCATCACAATCAAAAGGAGATTTGAAGGCACATCATGCTACAAAACATGGGTGACTGCATTTTGAACAATCAACAACGGGAAATTTCGATTTTGTTCAATCCATCAAATTTCAACGAACAAAATTTCACCAATTATAATGTTTGGACAGTTTCCATGCGAGGAGATCATCTTACCATTCCTGTTTACACTGGAAGAAGATTTTGTGCACATATTTCTACACATAATTGTTATCAGTTGACAGCAATTTATTTGGAATCTGCATGTTTAAGTTCATAGATTTTGGCTGTCAAAATCAAAGGACAACTGCAGAATCACTGCAAAAATGCAAATGAGTTCTGTATATAATGGGCTAATAGTTGTGAATAGCAAAAGCTTTCAAATTTCCTCACTATTTCTGCATGTTTAAGTTTGCAGTTCACTTTGACTGTTCAATCAGAGGACAGTTCCACGGCGATTCACTGAAAAGAAATAAGTTTCACTATGTTGGAGGGCAACTAAGGTAATTTTTGTGATTGGCAAAAACACACAGAATTATAAGAACAAAAGTGTACTCAAAGTGAGCAGATATGCACAGCTTTGCAATGGTTTTCATTCCAGTTCCACTACTATTTACTAACTTACAGACAAGTGGTATGTATCACCCCAAAGCACCTGGAGCAAAGATCAGTGGCATAGATTGAACTATCCAAAGAATTCCAAGTGCCATTAAAGCTTTAGATCATGTACAACATGTGAATGGATTTTCATGGTAACTTGGTCAGTACAATGACATTACTCTATATTAGAAATTCTGGATTTCAGCAGGAGTGTAGCTGAACATAATAACACTGTTTGTAAAGCATATTAAATTTTGCAATCTGATATGGTCAGTAAAAGATGGCAAGTTTCTTTATTATAAATTCAAATACTTCAGGAATTGTGTAGTAGCACATGATAATTCATTTTGGTGAAGCAAACCAAATTATGCTACAGTGCAGCAATATGTAAATCTAAAGATATCATACAATGTCAGACCTGGGGAAATTGGTGTCATAAATTTTTTCTGGGGATGTTATTGAAAATTTCAGTTTCTAATCAAAATGTGGTTGTTTCACAGTTAAGCTACTTCATATTTTCCAATTGGGTGAATTTAGTTTAGCTGATTGCTATTCTCCTCTTTGATCTGTTACTTGGACATGTCTTCAATTTTTGTCTTTGATATGTTCATTTGTATTCTAGTCTATCTGATTGCTATTTCCAATTGGGTGCATTTGAAGTTCTTCCTCTTTGATCTCTGTCTCGGATACTATTCGTTTGTATTACATTTTCATTAAGCAGGAAATGATTTATACCGCATGCACAAAAATCATGTCTGCCAGGATGTGGATTCGGGATACTGCAAACACTCAAATCACAGACTGGGTCACAAGTCATTGTGTGCAAGATGGGTGCGAAAGCAAAAAAACACAGAGCTCGAGCTTAACAGCAAGCAGCAGAAATTTCGAGCAGAAATTCCTGCAGATTTTACACAAGTGGTGCACGTAAGAGCGATGATCATCGGCCTTACAAGCGATAGCATCATGACAGCAGCAAGATCTTCATAAAACTCTAGAGGGATGTCTCTAAGACCCGGGGGTGAAGTTGGTAGCATAGGCCCAGGCGTTGTTGGTCACGGGGTCCGCCAAGTGGTCGCTCAGATTCTCAAGTGGGCCCTTGCCGGTGACGATGGCCTGCACGAAGAAGC